>Ga0255340_1001720_pt1 | contig 27691 bp, 15 predicted proteins | sample wastewater_treat_7_FD_192417 | JGI IMG/M metagenome (GOLD analysis project Ga0255340, IMG submission 192417) | Wastewater microbial communities from Lulu Island WWTP, Vancouver, Canada - plant10 | ecosystem: Engineered > WWTP > Wastewater > Unclassified | place: Canada: Vancouver, British... | reverse complement strand
GGATAACAAAGCTACCCAGCAAATGAAAATGTTCAAAAAAGAAATCCCACAAATGCCAGAGGGCTATTATTCCTCTGGTCCTAACCCCAACCTTGAGAAATTTGTCCAAGAGCATGCCACGCCATACGACCCTGCAACCGATGATTATGATGTGACAATATTCTTAAAAACAATTGATGTAAAAAATAGAAGAAACCCAATAAATGATCTACATACATATTCATCCAAAAAACCTTTTGAGGCAATAAGACAATATATAAAACATTTTACGGATGAAGGAGATGTTGTCCTTGATGTTTTTTCTGGTTCAGGGGGGACTGCTTTTGCTAGTTTGCTCGACAATAGGAACTCAATTGCTATTGACATTTCACCTGCTGCCACATTCATAACAAAAAATTATTGCACACCAGTGGATAAAGATGTGCTTCAGCAAGAATACAATGAGTTGATGTTGAAAATCAAGCCCGAATTAGATTGGCTTTATGAGACACGATGTGACCGATGTGACGGAAAAGCAGCAGTTGCTAGCATTGTGTATTCTCAGGTTTATCAATGTCCACGATGCCTTGAGAAAATACCCTTGCTAGATTGTATCGAAGTTAAGAGTAAAACAAAAACTGGAAAATCCAAAATTATCCGCGTTTGCCCACACTGTTATAAAAAAGGTATTACTGAAGAAATCAATACTCGAAGTAAAGCATTTGGAGCAATCCCAGTGAAAACGAACTACATTTGTAAGGATGGATGCAAACCACAGCGATCAGAACGCAATAAGAACGACTCAAATCCTAAAAAAAGAGATTATTTTATAAATTACGACTTAGCTAAAATTAATGAAATAGATAAACGCGATTTGTCATATTGGTATCCTACGAAAGAATTTCCAAAAAACTTTGCAAGGTGGAATAGTGATTTAAAAAATTTTGATATTACTAAAGTTGCAGAATTATTTACCAAACGAAACCTGTACGCGCTTGCGCTAATAAGAACCAATATTTCGAGTGAGTCTTTATTTTTTTGCCTATCTGGGGCATTATCAAACTCAAGCATCATGTACAGACATAGAGAAAAAGGTGGAGGAGCACAAGAAGGTACATATTATATACCGTCAATTTTCAAAGAAGTATCTGTTGAAACAACATTCTTTCAAAAATATTCAAATCTCATTAAAGCTAGTAAATATTTAAATGATATAAAATCAACATCTGCTTGTATATCAACTCAATCTGCAACTAATCTTTCTGCCATTTCGTCAAATGTCATAGATTATATATTTACGGATCCACCTTACGGAGCGGCAAGACAATATGGTGAATTGAATTTTCTTTGGGAAGCTTGGTTGGACTTTGATACAAATTGGCATGGTAAAGAAATAATTGTAAATGAATATCGAGGTAAAAGCGAAAATGATTGGTGTAATTTGATGCGTCAAACAATGATGGAATGTTTCCGTGTCTTAAAACCGGGCCGTTGGATTTCCCTTTGTTATCATGATACCTCAGAGGGGACGTGGCAATTGATTCAAGATATCATGGCAGAGGTCGGTTTTATTTCCGAAAAATCGGATCTAACATTATTTATTGATACTGGTCAAAAATCTTATAATCAATTGATGGCCCAAAAAGTCACCAAACGCGATCTGGTGATCAACTTTCGAAAACCTCGCCCGGGTGAAATTCACGCCGCCGTTGACATCACAGGCGACGAGGATCAACGCACCTTTTCACAAAAAGCGCGTGCAATATTGACGGAAGCCCTCGAGCGCAGCCCGGGCAGCACAGCTGATCGACTGTATGATGAATTGGTCTCCCGCATGGTGCGCAAAGGTGAATTTGAGCGCCACAACTTTGATAAGCTGCTGCGGGAGGTGGCTGAAGAAGTGCAGACACCGGATCCCAGGGGCAACGCCACTTCGCGCTGGTACCTGCTGGAGACCGCGGGCGAGGTAGATGCCGCGGAAAGCCAGAAAGAAAGTGCTGCAGCAGAACGGTTGGAAGCGTTCATGGCGACCTATCTCAAAGACCATCCTGAGTTTGACGGTGTACATTACTCCGATTTGTTTGAACAATACTTACCTCTTAGAGATAAGCCCCGTCGGCTTCTGGCGGACTGGCTGCCTGAATTCTTCTTCCGCACTCCGGAGGGAACCTGGCGCCCACCAAAGGATGACGAGGAACGGCAGCAGAAATCTGATTTGCGCACCAATGGTACCCTGCGGCGCGCCAGGCGCTTCGCGAATGCCCTGCACAATTCCGTTCCGCCTGCGGAGAGAGACCGCCCCGAAAATGCTGCCACCCTGGCGTCTTGGATCAACGAATGCAGAAGAGCTGGGTTATACGACCTGGGCAAATTACTCTACGAACAGGGCGGTCACAGCTTTGAAGTCCTAAGCGATAAAGAGCAATTGGAAGTCCAGGAGAACTACCTGATCTGCACCCGGCGGTCACAAGCCAATACTGATGATAAGAAGAACGCCGACTTGCAGGAGAAATTGTTTCAGGGGTCATGATGATCAATCAATGGATTAAGAGTAAAGTTGAGCCACTAAAAGAAGAGTCTGTCATCATCCTCAAAGACCCACAGCGGATGATCCAGCCAGGGGACTTCGCCCTGGATGACTGGGCAAAAACCAATGGGTTTACGATGTTAATGTGCACCGGCAACCTGGCATTACGCGCCTGGTATGAAAATTTCCGCGATGATCCGGAAGTAAAGCTCTTGCTGGTTGATCGCAGCAGGGTATACCCGAAACGTCCCCACCTGTTTTATCCGGATATCCAGGCGCGGGCTTCGCAACAAGCCCAGATCACCCTTTCGCTGCGAGCGTATTTGATAGAAACCACAGGCGATGAACATTGGCCGAGGTTAGTTGACGACAACCGTCAAATCGCTGCAGTTATATTGGATCACTTGGCAGGCATACAACAAGCACACAGATATTTGCGCGACGTTTCAGCTAACCGCTTCAGCGACGGTGATTTTTATAAGATCGTATTTGGCGCTGTATTGGACATTAACCCCTTTGAGAAACTGACACCCAAACAGGTTCGCAGGTTATGTATCGAGCAATATCCCGACTTCAAAGAATTAGAAGCGGTCCTCTCAATAGAGGTAATGGACTCATTTCGTGAAATGATCCACAAGGCGGATTACCCATTTAACAAGCTGCTGGACCAGAACCCAATGATTGTGATGCAGGCAGTGAACCTGGCGGCCCTGCTCCATCAACATGGGCTGGATTACCACCTTTTATTGGGTAATTTTGACCCCAGCCTGATGATGTATCGGGACATAAAGGAAGATGTATTAGAGGCAGCCGTAAAAGATCTTGTTGAAAGTAACCCAACTCAAGCAAGTACAGATATGCACGAGCTGGCAAATTTTCTTGAGGAAAGCATTGAGCGGGTTGAGCTTCTGTTTGTTCACCAACTGCAAGTGGAAGACCCAGACCGCGCCTTTGAAGTGCTAAAAAACGAAAAACTATCAGAATTTGTGCGGAGGATGGCGCTATTTTGTCTGCTGATCGATCTTTTCCAAAAGAAACCGAAACTCAAATTCCATGCGAAGGTTCTGCAGACCCTCAAAGAACAGGAGCAGGACAAATCCTTCTTAGCCCTGCGACGCCCCAGCGGAGACTGGCAGTCCTTATTGGAATTATATGAACAGACGATTGAATATTTCGGATTGTTGGTTAAGCTTGCTGAAACCATCACAGATGTGAAACTTAAACCCGATGATGAACTGAGTTTCGAGGAATTTGATAAGTACTGGAACAAAGACCAGTTGAACAGGCTGGAATATTACGGGGATAAAGTCAACCGCCATATGCGGATCGGCGCCCCGCCGATGAAAAAAGCGAATATGTGGCAGGGTTTGGAAGATCGCTGGGAAGGTGCCCGCGATTACCTGAAAAACCTCAATAAAAAAGGCGATTACACCCTGGCGGTTTTAGATGCAAGATTCCAGGATCTGTACCAAAAGCACTACACCAAGTGGATCGAAGATGAGCAAAGCCCGGCAATTTTTACTCATCAATTTTTGGACCGGGTCTTTCGCAAGTATTGGAACCCCAAAGGGGATAAAAAAGCAGTGATCATGGTGTTTGATGGCATGCGGACAGATGCCTGGGACATATTCCTAAAGCCGGTTTTCGAAACACGTTTCAACCTGGAAAAAGTCTTCCCAGGCTCTGCAATTTTACCGACAGAGACCAATCTAAGCCGCAAGGCGATCAGCGCCGGAAGCTTGCCAATGGTTTTTAATCAACAGCGCTCAAAGCGCGAATCCGATCTGTTTGAGCATTGGCTTGAAAAGCAATTGAACACCAGGATAAAATTTGAGATCAAGAAAGATGAGGATACTGACGCTTCAGGTATGACGGTTTGGTATCAATCCGAAAAATTGGATTACATTGTGTTCAACTTCACGGACAGTAATTTGCATCACAATAACTCCGAACTTTCTTTTATTTACGAGAATACAGTGCAGCAGATCATTCGGGAGGATGTGCAGGCAGTTTTACGTGACATCCCTGACGATGCCCTGATCTTCATCACCAGTGATCATGGATTCACAACTATGCCCAATGGAAAGCTGCGTGTGCCTGAAACAGTCGCATCTTCCTTTGATGTAAAATACCGCTGCGCTCGGGCGCAAAACCGCTTTGAAGGGCACGAAGATGACGTGGTCACCTTCCTGGCTGATCAAATGCACATCCCAAAGAATAGTGCGGACAATAACTTATCTGATTTCAGGTATGTCCATTTTCCACGCCCCCACATCCTGTTTGAAAACCCAGTAAGGCAGCACTCCCCGGACAAGTATTCCCACGGAGGATTGACCATGGCAGAATGCCTGATCCCAATGATCGTGATGACTGGCAAGCCAAAACAGCAAGACTTATTCCATATTGCAGGGGTCAGTCAGGTTAACACGGCCGGGGAAAAAGAACCCGTTGAAATAGAAATCGAGGTCCGTTCCTCTAAGAAGCTTGTGGAGGATACTTTGCTGACATTTTCCTTTAACGTGAGCAACCTGCCACCCCGAAGGGAATATATCAAAACCCCAAATAAAACTGTCCGGGTTAGCTGGACACCAGAGCTTCCTGAAATTACAGGAGAACATAAGCAACAAGGGTTGATCAGGCTGCCGTTGCTGGTCAGGATGAGCTATTTGGATAATGGCAAAGAACAGTTCAGCGCCTTTTCCACAGAAGTTGAGGTGCGGGTTGATCCTGACAAACTGCGACGTAAAATCGATTCAAAACTCGATTTGATGATGGGCAAAATACCGACCAAATATACCAGTTAGGAACCAGGCTGAATGACAAAACCAGGCAGAACGCAAGGCAATTTATTCAAAAAGGAAATCCCACAAATGCAGGAAGGCTATTATTCATCAGGACCCAACCCCAACCTGGCAAAGTTTGTGGAGGAACACGCCACGCCTTATGACCCGACGACGGATGATTATGATGTGCCGCCCTTTGATAAACCGATCAAGACGACAAAAGCTACCGCGATTTACAACATGCACACTTACTGGAGTAAAAAACCGCATGATGCCATCCAGGAGTATATCAAGCACTTTACCCAGCCTGGTGATCTGGTGCTGGACCCGTTCTGCGGAAGCGGTGGGACAGCGCTGGCTGCTTTGATGGAAGGCCGCAAAGCGATTGCCATCGACCTCTCGCCGGCAGCCACGTTCATCACCAAGAATTACTGCACCCCAGTGGACTTAGATGAACTTGGTTATGCGTACGATAAACTGGAAGCAGTTATCAAGCCCGAGATGGACTGGTTGTATGAAACTCGATGTGATCGATGTGATGGACGTGCAAAAATATCATATACGGTGTATTCGCAGGTATTTCAATGTTCTCGCTGTCTAGAAAAAGTTCCATTGTTTGATTGTCCAGATTTAAAAGTCAAAACAAAAAATGGAAAATCAAAAACAATTCGCGTTTGTCCATTTTGCTTAGAAAAAAATGTTCGCGAAGAAATTGACACAAGTGGAAAGAAATATGGGACAGTTCCTGTACTTGTAAGTTATTTGTGTGAAGATGGATGTAAACCTAAACGTGATCACCGAAAACACAATGATGGCAATTTGAAGAAATCAAGCTATTTTCAAAAATATGACGTGGGGAAGATAAAAGAAATAGAAAAAATACAAATTCCTTACTGGTGTCCTAAAGATCGAATGATGGACTCAAAAGAAGAAACTAAAAGATGGGGTGAACTTTGGAGAGCTGGGATCCATAAAGATATTACTCAAGTTAATCATTTTTTTACAAACCGAAATTTATGGGCTCTTGCATTGTTGAAGAATAAAATTGACAACATGAAGAACGAAGATTTAGAATTTGTATTTGGATCTAATATATTAAGTGCAACACTTATGCAACAATACCGAAAAGCTGGAGGAGGTTTTGCAAAAGGAACATATTATATACCTCCTATTTTTATTGAAAGAGAACAACAAGGATGTTTTTCTAGGAAATTTTCGGATGTTTTGCGGGGGAAAAAAGAGATTAATAACGTCAAAACAACATCAATAATTATTAGTACAAATTCGGCAGTAAATCTGCCAGAGATTAATAGTAATAGTATTGATTATATTTTTACTGATCCACCTTATTCAGGAACAGTTCAGTATGGGGAATTAAACTTCTTATGGGAAAAATGGATGGGTTTTCAAACTGACTGGCACGATCAGGAAATTATAGTAAATGATACTCGCGGAAAAACTGAAAATGATTGGGTAGAGATGATGCTTATGGCAATGGAGGAATGTTATAGAGTTTTAAAACCTGGAAGATGGTTAACACTATGTTACCATGATACATCAGAAGGAACGTGGCAACTAGTGCAAGATATCATGGCGGAAATTGGATTCATTTCTGATGTTATGGACCAAACTTTATTCATAGATGCTGGACAGAAATCTTATAATCAATTAACAGCCCAAAAAGTTACTAAACGCGACCTTGTAATTAATTTCAGAAAACCTCGCCCAGGTGAAATCCACGCCGCTATTGCCATCACAGGAGAAGAGGACGAACGGACCTTTACACAAAAAGCACGTGCAATTCTTACGGAAGCCCTCGAGCACAGCCCTGGCAGCACGGCTGATCGCCTGTATGACGAGCTCGTCTCACGTATGGTCCGCAAGGGTGAATTTGAGCGGCATAATTACGACACCCTGCTGCGGAGTGTGGCTGAAGAGGTGAGTACACCAGACGAAAAAGGAAACACCCTTTCGCGTTGGTACCTGCTGGAGACCACAGGCGAGGAGGATGCCGCTGAAAACCGAAAAGAAGAAGCTGTTGCAAGTCGATTGGAAGATTTCATGGTGGAATTTTTGTCGGATCACCCTGAATTTGAAGGCGTTCACTACTCGGATCTGTTCGAACAATATCTGCCGGTGGGTGATAAACCCCGTCGAATGCTAGTGGACTGGCTGCCGGAGTCTTTCTATCGCACTTCTGAAGGTACATGGCGCCCACCAATGGATGGTGATGAGCGGCAGCAAAAGCAGCACTTACGAACAAATGGAACCCTCCGTCGGATCAAGCGCTTCACGAATGCTATCTTAAATTCGGTTCCACCTGCGGATCGGGACCGAGCCGAAAACGCTGCCACACTGGCAAACTGGATCAACGAATGCCGCAAGGCAGGCTTGTATGACCAGGGGAAGCTGCTCTATGAGCAAGGCGGGCTTAGTTTTAACGCGCTCTCAGAAAAAGCACAGTTAGAGGTGAAAGAGAATTACTTGATATGTACACGACGAACACGGAAAGATGATGACAAGCAAATAAGCTTGTATTAAAAAACTGGAAAGTTGTACTAGAGCAAAGGAAAAATTATGGAAAAAGCAATCATAAGAGACATTAATATCGAAAGCGACGGCAAGGGTCGCTTCAGACGTGTGCGAATTGTCTTCGGACCGCACTATTTTATTGATATTATGCCTGCAAAGGAAACTGGTGAGTTAACGTTATATATGGGTTCTACACATCACGGCTTCAGTGCTCGGGCGGAAGATGTAGGGGATCAGCTGGAAAAAATCATAAATGAAATAAGAAAAACACATCCTGAGCTGACATTTGATTAAACATGATCTAATTGTTCTTTATAATTATCTTTGAAGTGATATCTGAAAAATTTTGATAGATTAAGGGATTGAGTAATTGAGGGACCAGCATGAATACAAAGTTTAAAGAGGTTTTTTCAGGGAAAATAGTCAATAAGAAACTAACTTTTAATACTGGTATGGATGAATTTCCGCGCTATGTTCTTGAATACCTTATCGATAATTACTGCAGGGAAGAAACATTCAAAGAAGACTTTGCCTTAGTGAAAAAGCGTTTACGAGAAAACTTTGTGCATGGTGCTGAAGCAGAAAAAATCCGATCTTTCATCCGAGAAAATAAAGAGCACAATTTAATTGCTAACATGGAAGTTCGCCTGGTTGAAACCGAGAATAAATACTGGGCAAGCATCAATGCGATCAATGAGAATTTCGTCAATATTTCAGATCAAATTGTCAAACAATATCCGATGCTCCTGGCGGGAGGCATGTGGGGAACGATCACCCTGGTATATGATGAGACTGAGGTGCATAACAAGAAAATCCGACCATTCAAAGTAGAGGAGTTTACACCTTTTCAAATCTCTTTGATCGATATCCGTGAATTTATTGAAAAACGAAAACAGTTTTCAACAGATGAATGGATTGATATTTTAATAAACTCCTTTGGTTTGAATCCCGGGAAGCTGACAAGAAGAGAGAAACTATTGACGATCAGCCGGGCGATACCGCTGGTTGAACCCAATCACAATATGATAGAACTCGGGCCACGAGAAACAGGGAAAACCTATCTTTATCGCAACATCTCATATTACACACATGTCCTTTCTGGAGGGAAAGCGACACCCGCCAGCCTGTTTATAAACAACAATACTGGGCAGGTCGGGTTAGTGGGCACGCGGGAAGCAGTTGTTTTCGATGAAATCGCCAATACTAATTTTTCAGATCCTCAGGCAACTATCAGCATCATGCAGGGATACATGCAAGATGCCAAGTTCAGCCGGGGTAAAAAAGAAATCCTGGCATTTGGATCGATTGTAATGGTTGGCAACCTGGATGTGCAAAATAAAATTCCGCACGAGTCCTATTATCACCTATTCCAACCTTTACCGGATTTTATGCAGGTTGAAGCTTTGATTGATCGGCTGCATTATTATCTGCCGGGATGGGAAATGCCGAAAATTACACCTGCATTAACCAGCAAGGATTATGGGTTTATCTCAGATTATTTTTGTGAGATTATGCATGAATTGCGGCGGGTTGAATTAATGGAACCGATTAAGAAGCGGTTTGAGTTATTTGATTCCTCTGATTTTGGAATTGGATTAACAACACGGGATCATAGGGCAATTTTGAAGAATTTATCCGGTTTAGTACGGCTGATTTATCCCCATGGTGAAATAACAAATGAAGAATTAGGGGAACTGCTTTCTTTGGCAATAGAAGGACGGCAGCGCGTGCGAGACCAATTACATTTGATGGCACCTGGTGAATACGCACCAATAGAAATCAGTGGAAAAATATTGGAGACAGATACAATCATTACTCCTATATTAATTGAAAGCCGAAGAAAAAGATCCACAATTTTGGCAAGCGAACCGAAAGTTGGTGAAATAATCGGATTAGCAGTTGCTGGGGATATGGGTGTGATTCTGCAATTTGAAATGCAGACCACCAAAGGACATGGGAGAATTTTACCATTAGGCTCAATACAAAGAGTGATGAGGGAATCGATTGAAGCTGCGGCACAATACATCAAAACGCACACAATTGAATTAGGCTTGTCTGATGACTGGCATGAAAACTATGATATTGCTGTTTTGGCAACAATGATGGGCATACCAAAAGAAGGTCCATCAGCTGGTGTAACGATGGTGGCTGGGATTGTCTCAGCGCTCACGGAGCGACCGGTAAAAAATGATGTGGCGTTAACCGGTGAAATAACAATAATGGGGAAGGTTTTACCAGTAGGAGGGATTCAGCCGAAGATTATGGCTGCCATTGATGCAGGGATCAAAACGGTGATCTTGCCCGAAGGAAACCAGAGTGATGTCGAGCACCTTCCAGACTATATCAAAGATCAAATTGAGATTGTTTTCGCCGATTCGATTGATTTGGTGCTGAAAAATGCTTTGGTTTATTAAATTTTTGATTAGAAAAATAACTTAATAGTGAAATTCATAATTCTTACACATAGGAGGGGCTGTGGCAAAGCATATAAAAATTGATACGATTTCTCTGAAACACACTGGTGATAATTTGTTCTGCCATGGCTGACCCATCGAGTTGTAACAAGATTTTTTCTAACATGGTAATTCCTATCCGAAGACCCCATAATCGCAGCAGATTTCGAAAATCGTGTATGCGACCAATTATGTTAACAAAATGATTTTCCAATTATTCCAACAAGTTATCCTGGCGAATTCTTAGTCTCTGTATCCGAGCCAGGATAGATATCCTAAACGAGCTTAGGGGTCGTCAATATCGGGAACAGAATCATTTGCCAGTCCGACCGCAATATCGACAAAACCAATTGCTGACAGAAATCGCAAATAAGTCCGATTATCGATTACCTCAGCCTTTTGGGGGTAATCAAAACTCGCAATTGCACTTTAGTATACCAATTACGGAATAAAATCCAAAATTGGCAGTATCAATTTGTAATTCTCTTCTGTCTTTTGGATTGCAAAAGTTTAGCCCAGATTCCCCATATCTTGCTAAGTGTCATGAATAAATACCTGGATTATTTCGGACTGGACTATCCACAAATCAAACTTATTGTAGTGGGAGTAAAGCTACTCACTCTTATAAACTATGTGACACTTGAAAACAGACAATCTACCCCGTTTGCTTCAGGGCAGATGTGAAGGACTAACACCTTGTCTGCTCCGAATTCGTGAGCCTGCTCCATTTTGGCAGCAAGGGATTGCTAATGGGTGCAACCACTGTATGTCATTTCATCTTACAAAAACCCAAGTAAAATAATAAACAGTCCCCCCAGTGCACACTGGGTGCACTGGGGTTTGGTACACTCACTTCCAGTAAAGGCAGGTGGCCATGTCGCAACGGCAGCAGTTGGAACGAATCATGGAAATTGACAGGCGAATTCGTCAAGGGGAATACCCGAACGCGGATAAGATGGCGGAGATCCTGGAGGTCAGCAGGCGGGTTATCTTCAATGACCGCAGTTTCATGATTTATCGTTTGGGGGCGCCAATTGAGTTCGACCGGGAGCGAAGCGGTTGGTTTTACACCGATAAGACCTGGTCACTGCCGGGGATATATGTGACTCAAGGTGAGTTGATGGCTTTCTTTCTCTCTCTGGAGATCGCGAAGCGCTACATCGGAACTGACCTTGAGTCACCTCTCCGTTCTGCCGTGGATAAGATCGCCAAAGCGGTCAAGGGTCCGGTCAGCGTGGAGATCAACGAGCTGCGTTCCCACTATACCTTTTCCGAATTCAACACCATCAGCGTGGATGCCCAATTGCTGATCGATCTGCACCAGGCCATCCTCAACCGCCAGCAGGTCTGGATGCGCTACTACTCAGCCAACAGGGGCGTGGTCTCTGAACGCGTCGTGTATCCCTATCACCTGCACAACTTCCAGGGGGATTGGTTTTTGGTGGCCTTTGATACCTTCCGCAGCAATTTTCGGCTCTTCCTGGTTGGGCGTATCCAGGAGATGAAGTTGCTCAAGGAGAAGTTCGACTGGGATGAGAATTTCTCAGCAGAGGATTGGATTGGCAGCGGCTTCCAGCTGCACGCGGGGGGCGAAGCGGAGGATGTGCAGATCTGGTTCAGCCCGAACAAAGCCCAGTTCATCCGTGAGCGCAAGTGGCATCCCAGCCAAACGATCGAGGAGCAGTCGGATAGCAGCCTCGTTCTGCACCTGAAGACCGGCGGACTGGTAGAAGTGCGTAACTGGGTGCTGCAGTTCGCGGATGACGCGGAAATACTGAAACCCGACAGTCTCAGACAAGACGTCGCAAAAGAAATCAAAAAACTTTCCGACCGCTACGGCAGCAATAACGGTTCTGAATGATAGAATTGAAGTATTAATCTGCTGGGAGGAACGAAATAAACTATGAGTAATCCATTTTTTAACACAGAATCTTTTGAAGAAGTATCGACCATATTAGAAAAGATAAAACAATCCCGGGATCGCAATAAACCCAGCTCAGTAAAATGGGAGAGATATGTTAAAGATCTTTTTCAGACATTAGGTTACTCCGTTGAAGAAAAGCATACTCCAATAAATATTTTGAGTTACGGGGAGGGAGATCAATTTCCCAAGGCAGTAGCAGTTTTTATCCAGCCGGGTGAGAGCTTAGAAGACCTTATTCCCGGACTTTCGTGGGAAACCTTTATGTTGTATGCCACAAGTTTCTACAAAGCGGATTGGGCAATCTTCACCGATGGGCTCCAACTCAAGGTAGTTCAGTTCCAAGGATCTGAACTAAAACAACGGTTGTATTGGCAAGATCTCGATCAGATTATTTGTCAACAAAGAGTAGACGAATTCCTTGCGATCTTATTGGTTATGAATATCATCAAGAAGGCAAAGACTCAAACCGATGTCCAACCGTTAATCCCAGATTCGCATTTAGAAAAAAGTAAATCACTTGCAGATGCAAAACAATTTGTCGTTATCCAAAATTTTTTGAAGGAACTTCTTGAAAAATCAAAAAGTAAGACCTCTCTACACGCTAAAGTGAGTCTGGGAGCTCATAACTATTTCGCTGCAACTGCCGGTAAAAAAGGTCTGAGATATGGCTACATCATGCTGATGGATCAAGGCATTGTTAATCTTTACATTGATAATGGCGAAACCGACTGGAATAAGTCTGAATTTACGCGATTGTATGAACACAAAACCGATATAGAGGAAACCTTTGGTGAGTCTTTGGAGTGGCAATTGATGCCCGGACAAAAATCCAGCTACATTCGCTACACGATATCCGGATTCAACTTGAGAAATTTGGAAATCTGGGGAGAACTCCAAGAAAAGCTTATCGACGCGATGATAAGACTGGAACGAGCCTTCCGACCATACATCATTGGATAGTCTCAATGAACCAAAGCTTAAAAAACACTGGAGGAAAGTGATGCAAGAAAAGACAATCATCTACGGAATAACAAATTTAGGGTTACTGTTTGTCCCCGAAAGCAGGGCGAAGGAGCTGGCGGAGAGCAACAAGGCGTTGCTGACTGCCAAAACCTGGGGGGAGTTCAAATCGTTGGTGTCGAAGGAGATGTACGAGTTTTACCTGGTCAACTCAGCCTATTATGAAGGTCCGGACGAGCCCGAAGATGGCGATTATGCGCCCTACGATATCCCTCCTGAAACGCCCTTCACTCCCAATGACGTCGTGACTTATGATGCCCTGCCGGCTTATCCGGAGATTGAGATGTCGGAGTGGATGCCAGAGGAAATTCAAGCCAAGTTTGGCCGCAAGATAGGCTACTCCACCATGGATATGAACGTTCCTGAAGGCGACATCATGGTGTTGGAGGAAAAGCAGATGGATGAGATTGTGGCTGCGTTGGAAAAGCTTCGCTACGAATGCCGGCGGGATGACGACCTGCTCATGGCCGGCACCACCCTGGATTTCGACCCGGATGACTATCCGGAAGTGGAGCAAGATAATGACTAACGAAGTATCAGTATCCACAGACGACTTGAAGAAGGGCACTTGGGTTCAGTTGTCCAATGGGTGGTTCGCCATCATAATGGATAACAAAAAAGGTAAGATACGTCTTGCTGAAGTTCAAGGTCAGTATGTAGAAATTGGACCAATCCATTCTCGTGACATTGTAAAAGCAAAGGTCAATGGTGAATGGGTCGAAGTCAAAAACAAGAATCTTGAGATAGATAAACCGAAGACTAAGTCGGATGAGGATATCAAGGAGGAGTAACGTAATGCCTAATTGGTGCAGCAATGAACTAATCGTAAAAGGGAATAAAGAAAGCATTGACACGCTGCTGAGCTTAATCGAGAGTGACGAGTTGAGCTTTGATTTTGAAAAAGTGATTCCACTCCCAGAAGGAATAAAACAAGACTCTGAAGATGGATTCTATTTTCGATTGAATAATTGGGGAACCAAGTGGCGATTAGAAGAAGACAGCACAAGTATTGATCGGTGGTCAGACGAAAATGTTAGTATACGTTTTGATACTGCCTGGTCGCCCTGCTTGCCAATTGTCACAAGACTGGCAGAGATGTTTCCTATATTGCGGTTTGAATATACATACCAAGAAGAAGGAATGGATTTCAGTGGGTTTGCAACCTTTGAGAACGGCGAATTAATCGATAGCGATGGGGGTGAAGACAAAGAAGACGAGGAAGATGAAGAAGACGATTTTGAGGACGAAGAGGAAGGGTCAGGTAACACAATAATTAACAAAAAGACAATCAATAATTCTTATCAAGAAGAATTTGAAAAGGCCTCACGCACGACCTATTTCAAAGACTATAAAAAATACCCTGAATATGGGCTTGCAATAAACCCCGTCAGTGGTAACACATTAAAACTTAACCCGCTTGAAATGACGATTTACAGCTTTTGTATGGGATGGTATGCTCGTTATGAATCAGGAGTGGACACTGAAGTACCAACATCAACATATGACATTATGCGCTTTTACTTCCTTTCGCTAAACCCAAATGCTTACTTCGAGTTGCTGGATTGATCGACAGATCGGATGGAACCAGGTTGATCCAACCCTAGTTTTCAATACAAACAACAATCCGATAATTACAAGGATAAGCAATGATTAAGGAAATGACATGAAACCGAGAGAGACAAAATTATACAAAGAAATGACATGGGATAAATTTCTTGAATTATTTTCAGAGGATTGGCAAAATGATGACGATCCTATTATTGTCTATCAGTGGCTACTTGATACAGGTACAGAACTACATGGATTCCATGCCCGCATTGTTGAAGAGCTACTAGAGGAAGGATCAATAGAGCCTGCAGAAGAGGACCACCTAGGTGAAGAAGAGGTGGATTCTTATGAAGATGAAGCTGCAATACCAGAAGCACCTGCTTCGACAAAACTTGATGCTACAAACATTTATGATGAATCGTCGTGGAAAACCAAAAAAAAGAAAGATGGAACAATAAGAATTGAGAAATATCTTGGTAGCGAAAGCTCGCTGGTCATCCCTGACGGTGTTTCTGAGATCGGAGAAAGCGCTTTTGAGGGGAATAGCTTCTTAATTTCAGTGGTGATTCCAGTAGGAGTGACAAGAATCGAAGATTATTCTTTTGCGGGTTGCAGCAACCTGACGTCGATTGGACTGCCCGATGGTTTAAAGAATATTTTTTGTGGTGCCTTTTATGGGTGTAAAAATCTAAAATCAGTAGTGATCCCAAACGGAGTTTCCTTGTCTGTCAAGGTGTTCAGAGGTTGTCAAAACCTCACAACGGTAAAGCTTCCAAGTGATTTGCCAACTATTCCAGAAGATTTATTTTGGGGGTGTAAAAAATTGACATCAGTGGTAATTCCTGATAGTGTAGATCATATTGGCGAAGAAGCCTTTAAAAACTGCACGAGCCTTGTTTCAGTGACTCTTCAGCAAGGTATTAATAGCATTGGTCAACACGCCTTTGCAGGTTGCAAAAATTTGACATCGTTAATGATCCCAGAGGGGGTTGGATTGATAGATGTATACGCTTTTGAGGGCTGCTCCAGCATAACATCTGTTATCTTCCCTGAAAGTGTAGACCAGATTTGGGTCGGTGCTTTTAATAATTGTACTAGCTTGGCATCTGCTGTTATCCATGCGAGAGCAAGAATTTATGAAGGGGCTTTTGATGGTTGCCCTCACTTGGTTATTCATGCTCCTAGGGGAAGCTCTGCATTTGATTATGCAATAACAAACAGAATTCCTTTCATTGAGGACTGACATTTATCTACCAATCATCTGCCCAATTCAGTGTCCTGTGATTTATCAGAATAGGAGCCTTTTTGGCATATTCAAGTCTAGAAATCAGCAAAGCATGTGTAAACTATGACCATTGAAGTAATCATCACTCCGCCAGCTTCTGGAAAGACGGCCGATTGCATCGAACGCATCCTGGTAGTTCACAAAGAGCGTCCGCTTGCCCAGGTGTGGGCGGTAGTGCCGAACCCGCAAAAGGCAGCGTACTTCAAGTTCCGCCTGGCTGAGGCTGGCGGGGGAATGGGCGTCCGGGTGGGAGCTTTTCGCAATTTCTACAAGGAAGTCCTGGAAGAAAACGGCTCATACGCGCCGGTTATCACCCCCGCGCTTTCGCACCGCCTGATCCAGGAAACCGTACGTGAAGCCTATTCAGCCGGCGAGCTGACGCATTACGCGGCGATCAAAGATAAGCCCGGTTTCCTCTCAGTGCTACGGGATGCCTTCGCCGAGTTGCGCAGCGCGATGGTGAGACCATCAGCCTTCCTGGAGTACACGTGCGGAGCCTCTCCCGCCCGGCGTGAGCTGGCAATCCTCTATGATCGCTTCATTGCCCGCCTGGAGACTCTCGGTTGGGTGGATGGGGAAGGGCAAGCTTGGCAGGCAATCGAAGCTCTCGAAACCAATCCAGACCTGGCTTCGCGCCTGAGCCTGGTGATCGCGGATGGCTTTACCTCCTTTACTGCAACCCAAAGGCAGTTCTTAAAGCAGCTTGGCAAGCAGGCAGGTGAACTATTGATCACCCTAACCGGTGAAGTGGGTTCAACCCGCCAGGTGGATGGGCGTTCGCTCGCTGTGCTAACAGATCTGCAAAGGGACCTATCTATAGAGATCCACGAACTCAAAGGGTCACCTCACTTACCCGAAGAGATCCTGCACATGCAGCAGCACGTACTGGATCCAGGTGAGGTTAAGCAGCTGGACACGCCAAAGCCATTTCTGCTTGAAGCCCGCTCGCAATCCGACGAGGCGCGCGAAGCTCTGCGCTGGATCAAGCAGCTGCACGTCCGCGGGCAGGTTCCTCTGGGCGCTTGCGCGATCTACACCGCCAATATGGAGATGTATCAACCGCTGCTGCGCTCCGCCGCGGATGAATTTGGTATCAAGGTTCACTTCTCGCAAACTGATCCGCTCAGCGAATCGCCGGCGGTGCTCGCGCTGCTTTCACTGTTGCGGCTGCCACTGGAGGACTATCCCACACGCAGCCTGCTCAACACGTTGCGTTCGCCATATTTCGATTTTGGTCTGGAGCCCAAAGACCTGGAAGACCTGGAGAACGCCAGCCAGCAGGCGATCATCGTCAGCGGCAAGGAGCAGTGGGATGAAGCCTGGCTGATGCTGCAGAGATCACAGAAGAACGCAGAAGAACACCCGGATGAAGAACGTCGTCGGAAAAAACGCTTGGCCGGCATCGATCTCCCCGCTTTGCAGGCACGATTGGAAAATATTTGGATGTTGTTCTCTCAAATTGGGACCAGCCGCTCGCAAACCGAGTGGGTGGCATGGCTTGAGGACACGCTTAATGGTTTAGGCTTCTACGAGAGGATCTCGAGTGAGCGAGACCGGCAGGCCTGTGATTCGCTTGGGGATGCACTGAGAGCCTTGGTCCTGAGCGAAAGCGTGGTGGGGATAGAAGTGGTGGATTATGCCCAATTCATCGCCGACCTGCAGGGAACCCTGGTGGGCACCCCAGTACAAGAGCCCTGGGAGGCCCGCCGGAATGCCGTGTTCGTTGGCAAGATGGTCGAAGCCCGCGGCGCTCGTTACGAGGCCGTGGCGCTTTTAGGTTTCGCGGAAGGACTTTTTCCGATCGTTGAGAATCCCGATCCGTTTCTGGACGAGGACCTGCGTAAGAATTTGGGCTTGGAGCCGCGCCTTGGGCGCCACCAAGCCAGCACCTTCTACCAGGCCTTCACCCGTGCCAATACGCACCTTCTGATGACGCGCCCTTACCTCACCGATGAAGGCGAGAATTGGGAACCTTCCATTTACTGGGAGTCAACCAGAAAACTCTTTACAAAAAATGCCGTTACGAAGGTAAACCCATCCAAACCGCGACCTCAATCTGAAGCAGCTTCGAGCCAGGAACTGCTTTTCTGGGCGGTCCAGCAGCAAAAACTGCAATATTCTCAGGATACCAAACTAACTAACCGTTGGCATAGGCTGCAAAAAGCTCACCGCATCCTCGACGCAAGGCGTGCCAAGTTAGCACAGGGGATATTCGAGGGTAATCTTTCTACGATAAGCGATCAATTTACTTCAAAGTTTTCTTCAGACTATACCTGGAGTGCTTCTCGTCTTGAGACCTACAAAGCCTGTCCTTTCAGGTTCTTTATCGATGCTATGCTCAAATTGGAACCCAAGGAAACGCCAGAATTGGGTTTGGATGTAGCACAGAAAGGCAGTATTTATCATCGGATCCTGGAGTTGGTTTACAGACGCGCAGGTGAACAGAGTGTTTCGGCAATGGAAATCCTAGATGAAGTCGCTACCGAGGTATTTGCTAAAGCTCCAATGGCTGATGAGTTTCGTCCCTCTGCGTTGTGGGAAGTCGAAAAAGCCGAATTACTTGAGAAATTGCACATCACTTTGGAAGCGCTCGAACTGGAACGCGGTCAGTGGAAACCATTCGGGTTCGAGCAAAAGTTTGGCATTGACAGCGCGCCGCCACTAGCGCTTGAGGTAGACAGCAATATCGTGCAAATTCGTGGGCTGATCGATCGTCTGGACATCAGCCCCTATGGCCAACTGCGGGTGATTGATTACAAATCTGGCAGCTCTCACTTTTCAAAAACAGACTTACTAAACGGCTCGCGCTTGCAACTGCCAATCTACGCCCTGGCAGCCCAGGATGCTTTAGGGCTGGGCGATGTTCGAGATGGGTTTTATTGGAGCATCAATGACGCCAAAGCCAGCTCGATCAAGCTCTCCAACTTCAAATATGAGGGGATCCAAGGTCCTGATGCTGCTTACCAAGTAGCTCGGGAACACATTCAGGAGATACTTGAAGGCACCCGGGCGGGTAAATTCGAGCCAAAAGCACCTAAAGGCAGTTGCCCGGAATACTGCCCGGTGACATCCTGGTGTTGGCGTTATGAAGCGGGGTTTAAATATGACTGATCACTTGACAGAACAGGTACTAAAACTTTTCACTCTGAATGAAAAACAGCGTGAGGCTGCGACTGAAAGGGGCCGGGATGTGGTGGTCACAGCGGGAGCGGGCAGCGGCAAAACCTCCACGCTGGTCGCGCGCTACACCTGCTTGCTGGCACAAGGCACAAAACCGCGACGCATCGCCGCCATTACCTTTTCCATCAAAGCCGCCCAGGAAATGCGATCCCGGGTGCGATCGACCTTGATGAAACTACAGGAGCAGGATGGTGATGACGGTGAGCGACAGTATTGGTCAGAGCTCTCCACGCAGATTGACTCAGCGCGAATCGGCACAATTCACAGCCTGTGTGCCGAGATCTTGCGAAATCATCCTGCGGAAGCCGGAGTGGATCCGCGTTTTGACTTGATCGACGAAGGGCTGGCAAAAGCCATCAGAGCACAGGTAGTGGATGACACGCTGGCAGGGCTGGTTGAGGAAGAACATTTTCTGCCTTTGCTGTTCAAAATTCCGGTTCGTGACCTGACTAAATTGTTAAAGCAACTGCTGCACAACCGGCTGGAAACCGTGCAGGCATTTGAAATCGCGGTGGATAACAAATCGCGCCTGATAAAGGAATTGAGACAGCGTATGACTTCGCCTGAGATCATAGAGTTGATCAATAATCTGCAAACGATGAGCGCACAACGACTCGAAGCAGATGCAGGAGAAAAACTAGCTGATGTTGTAAGAGAACTCTTAGGTTGTTGGTCACTCGCTGAAAGAGCACTTGAAGAGAACGATCCTGTAGGTTGCGCTCTCCATCTCTATAAAATTCGACGTACCCACCTTATGACACGGTCTGGTATTAGGGACAGTACAACCAAGGGGATCTTTCTTGAGTTCAGGGAGAGATACGATGCAGTCCTTAATCCCCTGACCTATGGAGCAGCTTCCAAAGATGAGTTGCCCTCGGTCGAAGCAGAAACGTTATACGAACAACTGTTGCCACTCCTGCGAGAGGCTTTTAATAGGGTCCACCAGGCCTATCGAGCCCAATTGGACAATAGGCAGGCTCTGGACTTCGATGACCTGGAAGATTATGCCCACCGGCTGTTGAAGCTCCCCGAAGTACGCGAGCGGTGGCAAAAAGAACTGGATGCCATCATGGTCGATGAGTACCAAGACACCAATCCTCGCCAACGTGACATCGTTAATGCCCTGGCTGGCGATCGTGGTTGCCTGTTCATGGTAGGTGATATGCGTCAGTCCATTTATCGCTTTCGACGCGCAGATGTTACTGTTTTTAGAGACGAACAGGAGCGCATCGACAAGCAAAATGGCTTATTGATTGACTTGGACCACACATACCGAGCTCACGAACAACTATTGGACGCTACTGGCGATCTGCTTTCGGACGTTATCGGTACCGAATATGACCCAACACGAAAGTATTACGTGCCCTATACGCCACTTGTGGCACATTGGAAGGACCCTAAGCATCTCGTACAACCGCCACACATGGAATTGATCGTCGGCGCAGCTGAGGACGCTGCAACTGCCAAACCGCGTGCCGGGCAAGCGCTGGCAGCCCGCCTTCAGCAACTAAAACAAGAGGGACAGATCAAAAACTGGGACGAGGTAGCGCTGCTATTTCGAGCTTCAACTGGCTATCCCTATTACGAAGAAGCGCTTGAAGACGCGGGCATACCCTTTGTCACGGTTGCTGGCAGGGGCTTCTATGACCGTCCGGAGATTCGGGATTTGTTAAACATCCTGAGGGCGATTGCAGACCCATTGGATGACCTTGGCTTTGCAGGGTTGCTCCGGTCGCCGGCTTTTGGGCTCAGCGATGGCGCGCTTTTCCAACTGCGTCAGGACAATCGGCCTTATTGGCAAACCTTACAGGGAGACTTGAGCCTATTAAGTGAGCAAGACCAGGTCGGTGCCAGGCGTGTTATAAGAGTCCTTAACCTGCTGTTGCCCATGGTGGATCGCGTGCCAATAACCGAGTTGCTTAAACGAGTGATCGATGAACTCGATTACCGCGCCTTGCTTGCCACAGCGGATATTGGGGTTGAGGAAGGCGAAGCCAGCAAGGCCGGTGGACGCCTTTGGCGAAACCTGGATAAATTGTTGTCGGATACGCAGCTCAGCCAGGCGGTCAACGTACGGGATTTTCTGGACATGTTGAAAACGATCAATGATGCTGGCGCAAGAGAAGGAGAAGCCTCTGCTGAGGCTGAAGGCTCTGTTCGCCTTATGACAATTCATTCAGCCAAGGGATTGGAATATCCTGTTGTGGTACTGGCAGATGCCGGGCGCAGTAAACCTTATAGTAAAGCCATATCATATCTTTCGGATGAGCTCGGGGTCACCTTTAAATTGGATCCAACCCCGATGCTCTTTAGGCTGGCAAAATACTTGGACGAAGATCAGGACGAATGCGAAGACTTTCGCGTGCTGTATGTTGCGCTGACTCGCGCCCAGTCCAAGCTGATCATCAGTGGTCATGCAACCTATGATAAGGATGGCATGGATAAATTACCAGGTTGGTTACGCGCGGTGGACGAGGCATTTGGGTTACCCTCGATGTTATTTTTCACACGAGGCGGCCAAGCCTTCGAGACTCAGACGAGTCAGGGGTACCCTGTTCGAACGTTTTGCCTGATGAAACCCGCTCCCATCAACCCGCTCGATGATCAGGTTGCTGTTTCCGGGCAATTAATTGAGTCAGCCCTGACACCACTTTATCAGCCAATTGAGGGTTTTGGGATAGCAGAATCGCCCGATGAGTTAGAAAGTATCCAACAGGTTCAATCCTGGCGAGCTACACAACCAGATGGGCAGGTTTCAGGGAAAGTGCTTGGGTTGATCGTCCACAAAGCCATTCAGAGGTGGCTGTTCCCAGGGGATCCGGCTTTGAAAGCCCTATTGGAATCAGAAGCCTGGCGGGCAGGACTGGCAACGGAAATTACCAGGCGGGATGTCATCAATCGCGCCACCGAGTTGTTATCCCGTTTCCGCGCGCATTCGCTGTGGAATGAAGTGGATGGTGCTCTTAAGCGTTACGCGGAATTGCCTTATTCCTACCTCATCAACGAGAAGGTCGAGAACCGGGTGATTGATTTACTTTACCGAGATAATAAAGGCTGGCACATCATCGACTTCAAGACCGATTCCATCTTTTCATTTTCGCAAAAGGAGCAATTGGTTCAGTTTTATGCGCCTCAAGTCCGGCGCTACAAAGGAATCGTTGAATCCAAGCTAGGCACAGCCACGAGCGGAAAGCTGTGCTTCCTGGACGACCAGGGCCAAGTCGGTTTGGTTGATGTGTGAGATTCTTATGAATTTAATAATTCGAGATCTCTGCAAATTAAATAGCACAATTATTCTCGATTATTCAGGATCTGTAACATGAAAAATGCATCGGTGATGATGACAAGGGGGGAATGCTAATGACCTCCGACCAAAACAACAACTCAGGCTGCCTTTTTCCTTTTGGGGATGACTTCCTGCCGATCTTAATGTTCTTCTTTCACGTCAACCAACCAAACCCTGGCGCGTCTATTTTCGATGAGGAGGATGAAGATGATCAAGACCCGAGTGAGGACGAAGACGAAGAATAGGGGAGCTATGTCATCCAAATTGATCAACTCATTAATACATTTTCGATTAATCCTCATCACAAAAGTAATGAATGCGATAGAATCAACTCTAAGCAGTTGTTTTTTTAATTCTGTATCAAGTCTTCAACAATAAGGAGAGGGTAATTTGAGCGAAGATTTCACATTTTTTCAAAAACAAAAAAGCAAAGATAAAGACCACCCGCTAATGAGTCGGAGTCTGAGTTTGCGTATAGACTTTCTACACATCAACCACGATATCACAATCCCAGGAGGACAACATCATGGCTGCAAGTACTAACAATACCCATTCTGAAAGTAATGAAGTTGTAGTTTCACCACCAGTAGACGGATCAAAGATCAATCTAAACCAATTTATAGGTAACAAGGGAAGGCTCCTTTCCAAGGCTAAGCCTGTGGATGTGCTCATCCTTGAGGATGGAACTTACGAGTTGTCTGAGCCGATTGTAATTAATTTGCCATTGGAACTAATTGCCAAAAACCCTGGAGCTGTTAATATTCGAGGTAACAACCTCCCCAACTACCTCTTGGTTTTTGAAGGAAAAGGAAAGCTTGTTCTTAGTGGAATAAATATTTCACTGGATAATCAAAAAAGATCAAATGTCATCTTGATAAGATCTGGTGAGCTTGAAATGGATCAGTGCACTGTTGAAGGGGGCACTGATCCTGAGATAACGAAGCGCGATTTCGGTGCAGGGCTTATCTTGAAGGGCGGATCAACAGCAACAATCTCTAATTGTATTTTAAAGAACAACGTTATGGGGGTAGCTGTTCAAGATCAGTCATCTGTAAGGCTTCAATCGAACAAATTCACCGAAAATCGCTACGGGATTGTTTTTAGGGATCAAGCCCAAGGTGATTCACACGATAACGAATACTTCGAAAACTCTGCTTACGGATTTATGGTTTACGATGATGCAAAAGTGAATGTTACAAGAGATATTTGCCACAATAACACGGGTGGTTTTGGTTTTCTGTTTCATGCTAAAGCTGTAATTGAAGCTTCGGAAGCTTTTGAGAATGAAAATCATGGATTTTTTATCAATGATTGGGCAGACGTTACGATAAAAAACAGCAAGAGTTACTCGAATGAATTCAGCGGGATCGCAATTTATGCAGATTCTCATTCAGAGATCCATGATTGCGAGTGTCACGATAATTCGCATAGTGGGTTAGAGATTGCTGAGGAAGCCAAGTCAGTTCTTGTGAAAAATAAAATCTATAACAACAATGACGCTGGGATCTATTTAGATGATTCGGCTGAAGTAGAAATCATCGAAAACGAAATATTTGGGAACACCTTCGCGATTGACATCAATGGTGAAAACATTGTTACTGTTGATAAATGCAAGATGTATCACAATTCTGATGGTTCCATCACATATAACATGCAGAGCACCGTAAACGAGGGTGAAAACGAGGTCTTCGAGAACGGTGATGACTATGAGGGCGGAGAGGAAAACGAAGAGAATGAGGAAGATAATGGAGATTCTGGCGTTGACCTCGGTAGTTTTTTTGCAAAAATGTTTGGCGGTGAGAACATAAGTGACGATCCAAATACCATCGCGATCCCTCTGGGGCACTTGTTCGGGGGACCTAATGCGGAGGACGATGATGACGAAGATGAACAAGACTCAGATGTCCAGAACCTGGAAAGCATGAACGGATTTGATCCATCGCAAGTAGTCGATGTTCCCCAAGAAGAATGCGAAGCCTTGCTTGCATTATTTAACAGCACCATACATCAACTTTGGGCAGACAGCTCAAACTGGTTGGAAAGCCCTATGGTTGGCGAGTGGTATGGTGTCACCGTAACTGATGGGCACGTAACATCTCTTGAATTAGAAGACAATCGTTTGGTAGGCACAATCCCCCCTGAACTTGGCAATCTAGCCCACCTGGAATTGATTGTTTTTTCCGGCAATCAGTTATCAGGTCCGATCCCGGTTGAGTTAGGACAACTTACCAATCTAAAACAACTTGCGTTGAATACCAATCAGATCTCAGGCAATATTCCACCTGAGCTGGGGAGTTTAACGAAACTTGAGATGCTGAGCCTGTATGACAACAAGTTAAGCGGTTCTATCCCACCCGAATTGGGTCAGCTTACGAATCTGACCTATCTCTCACTTTGGGAAAACCAATTGACTGGTGCTATTCCACCAGAACTTGGTAACCTTGTGCTGCTTGAAAAGCTTGGAATGAATGGGAACGAGTTATCAGGTCCCATCCCGCCAGAGTTGGGAAATTTGACACATTTGTTACAGCTAGGATTGCACGAGAACCAATTGACCGGAGTAATACCACCTGCATTTGGTCACTTGACCAATTTGGAAAAACTCGTTGTATATAAAAACAAACTTAGCGGATCAATTCCAACAGAACTGGAAAGAATGAACAATATCCGTTTCTTGTACCTCAATTCAAACCAATTGACTGGAACTATCCCACCTGAACTGGGACGGTTGGAGAACCTTGAACAATTGTCTCTTTCTGATAACCAACTTACAGGTGTCATTCCACCTGAATTGGGTAATCTGACCGGAACAGCTTGGGTTGAATTCCAACCACTTGGAAGGGGAAATCCCTTCTGACCTAGGTAATTTACACAATCTTGAAGCAATTGGTTTACATGAAAATTTACTGTGTGGAAGTATCCCACTTTCATTTACAAGTTTAACCAACTTAAATACATTTGCCTTTTTTGATACACAGCTGAGTGAGCCAGAGAACAAGGAATTTCTTGCCTGGAAACAAACGGTTTCCAAGTGGTTGGGCGTTTCGGAAGAAGAATCAGAAGAGAAAACCGAAAACCAAGTCAGTACTACTCAACTCATGCAGAGTGCGTTTGAGAAGTTACAAGCCGAGGATTTGGATGGATGTATAGCTGATGCCTCTGAAGCAATCAGATTGCGGCCCTCAGCTTTAGCCTATCAAGTTCGTGCCCATGCTTATGGAATGAAGGGTTTGCAAAGAGAAGCCATCTCAGATCTTTCCGAAGCAATCTTGCTTGACCCAGATGACCCACAATTCTATGCACAGAGGGGAATGACTTTTGACAAAATCAATGACCGAAGATCCGCATTGTCTGATTTACAAACTTTTGCTGAGTTAACTGATGACGAAGAAATGCGGGAAGGAACATTAGGTTATATTGAGCAATTAATCGCTGCGATGGATGAGTCCGATTCCAAAAACAATGGAATTGAGACTCTAGCTAACCCCAAGAAAATTGAGCTTGCCAATCTCCATATTAAACGTGGCATTGAACTATATGAAGACATGAATTGGGGAGGAGCGCTAAAGGAATACCAGATTGCTAAAAACCTCACCCCTAATAGTGGCCTACCTTACGACCTAAGTTGGGTGATCCACTACAACGAAGAAGATTGGGACCTTGCCATCGCAAATCTTTTGGAATTGATCCGGATAAGTCCAAATGACGCAGTTGCATATATGAACCTTGGAACATGCAAAAGCAAAAAAGGAAACCTAGATGATGCAGTCACGGACCTGATTAAAGCCACAGAATTAGACTCTGCGAACGCAGAAGCACACATGAAACTCGGTGTAGTTTACCTGATGCGGGAGAATTATAACCTCGCACTTGAGTATTTGACCAGGTCGATTGACCTTGATCCCGGTGTTCCTGTGGCTTACCTGCACCGTGCCAGCGTGAAAGAAAAGTTGAAAGACTACCCTGCTGCCATCCCGGATTTTGAGAAGTATTGCCAGTTAGGCGGTAGCGTAGAAGTCCCGGACCTGACTCCGCTGCGAGAGCACATCTCTTATCTAAAAAAGGAATATGGATATGTGTCGGCTTCAGACATCCAGCTCGAAGAACGTAAACAGAAACTGCAAAAAGAGATTGATGAACACAATCGCAAACTCGAGGAACTAAAGCGTGAGACTGGCAGTGAGATTGAGCGATTGCGAAAAGAACGCGAGAGCCTGGGATTCCTGGCAATGGGCAAAAAGAAGGAGATTGACCAAAAGATCCTTTCCCTGGAAAAACAGGTTTCCGACTTTGAGGCAAAGGCGGAGACACTTCGAAAACAATTGAAGGATCTGAAACCTTAAGAAGCAAAACCATCAAGCAATCCGCCGGTGAAGTTCACCGGCGGATTATGGTTATCCTACGTTTGTAGTTTTAGGAATGTGTTTGAGCCAGGTGTACCGTGCTTGCATGTACGATTTCCAGTCCTGCATTTCCTCAGTTTCAAACCCTCTGAAAAGATTTTCCGCATGCACGCTGATGAAACGCCCCTCATCCTTGACCAATCTTTTCCAGACTCCGGTTGGTGTAGCCCCCAAGCCCTTCAGCAGTGGCGAGGTGATCCGTTTGAAGTCGCCATTTGCATCCGGTGAGATGTGCAGCAGGCTGACCACATCCGCACCCATCTCGTGAGCATCTTCCATCCTGGCTGCCAGGAACTGCTGGCGCATGAATTGGTAGAACGGCTCGTAATAAAGCGCGTCAACACCTGGCAGCAGGTCCGTGTCCACGATGCAGTCCGGGTCATCAAACAGGTGCTGATAGATTTTCCGCCGGTCTGTGCCGCTTGTGGAAAATCCGAGGTAGTTGCCTCCGTAGGACTCGGTGTATTTCCACTCGATCAGTACTGCCTGCCGGATTTTATCCCTGTCCTCAAACATGACGATCGTGTCGGCGCTGGTGAAGTTCGCTCCGCGCGTGCGGTTTCCGGTTTTGGACGCACGTTCACCCAGGTAATTTTCTGCCCCGATCCACTCAAAGGAAACGTAGAGTCCATCTTCAACCGGGATCATGTGGTCTATTTGCGGGAAAACCGATCTCAATAAGTTGGCCAGCTCAATGGGTTTATCCGTGAATGGAAACAGGAAATTGACACACGCGACCTGGGAGCTGCACAGGTGATTGCTCGGTTTTCC
>Ga0255340_1001688_pt1 | contig 28053 bp, 25 predicted proteins | sample wastewater_treat_7_FD_192417 | JGI IMG/M metagenome (GOLD analysis project Ga0255340, IMG submission 192417) | Wastewater microbial communities from Lulu Island WWTP, Vancouver, Canada - plant10 | ecosystem: Engineered > WWTP > Wastewater > Unclassified | place: Canada: Vancouver, British... | reverse complement strand
GCTATCCGGCACAAGTGTGGGTTTGCCCTGTGGCTTTTCGATGTAAGCCGTCAGGAGTTCATCAAAGCGGGACTTGCCGAGGAGCTTCTGCATGGCGGTGATGCCGAGCAGCTTTTTCTCATACGGGTCAAAGCCTGCTTTCTCGACCGCGTCAATGACGGCGGCCTCATTGCTGTATCTGCGGTTGCTGCGTCCTTCGACGATCTTGAAACCTGTCCATTCCTTACCGGAGAGAGCCTGCTGCAGAGCGTATTCCTTAATATCGGAAGCCCAGCTAACCAGTTCATCTACCTTGCTGAGAATGACCTCGATCTCGGTATCCGTAAGCAGTGGTGGGAGCTTGAAATCATGCCGCGCGAGCTTCAGATTTGCCTCGGCTCTGGCGCGGCACTCGTTCTTAGCCTTGCAGAAGCCGCACCATTCACCGCACAGGAAGTTCCCGTCACCGGCAAAAGCCAGATCTGCGGTAGGCTTTAGGACTTCATCTGCCCAGCGATACAGGTCGTCCTTGCTGATTTCGTAGGTGCTGACGTTCTGACGTCTCGGTTGATAAATGGTCATGGAAACCTGTTCGATGTCGTAAATGTCATCGAAAAGCTCCAAAGCGCCGAGAGCATAACACTGCATCTGCGGATTCTCCTCTGCGGAGACTAAGACGCCTAAGCCGTGCTTGTAGTCGATCACCCGGAGCGTACCGTCTGCAATGATGACGCAATCGGCGGTTCCGAAGCCCTGTTCTACCCAGCGGGAGAAGTCTACACGCTGTTCGATAAGAACTACCGGGTCAGCACAGGTCTCTTTGGCGGCTTCGATCTGCTCCAGCACATATTCGGCATAGCCGCTGGTGCAGTCCTCCATCTCCTCGGAATACCACTTGAGGCTGTTGGTCGGGTCTTCTGAAGGAAGTCCCAGCGCGATTTTCAATTTGTGCTCGCCAAGCGCATGAGCGTCGGTGCCTTCTGCAGCGTAGTCTGATCCTTTGTCCTCATAGGTTTCGCAGAGCCTTGCCGACGGCGGGCAGTGCAGCCACCTGTCGGAGCTGGACGCGGACAGGATTGCGTGTGCTTTAGCTGCCATTGCCGATCACCTCCGCGTCCTTCATCAGGGCTTCATAGTTTGCCGGATCGATCTCCGAGAGCTTTGCAGCACCGTACTTTTTAAGCAGTGCGCGTACTTCTGCGGTATGACCGGCACGGGACTTCTCAGCAAGGACGGCTCTTACATCCTCCAGCTTGAGTTCAGGCTTCGATTCCTTCTTGATGGGAGCTTCCGTGGCCTGCGCTTCATTGCGATCACCGGATAACTGCTGGTAGAGCCAGTCGGCTGCGACATTAATAGAAGCAGCAGCGGTGCGGAGCTCTTCGATGGTCTGTGCCATTTCTGCCATTTTTGACATTCTCTTTTCCTCCTTCCTCGGATTGGCTTGCGGCAAGGAGTGAGAGGTTCCTTGCCAGTCTGGCGGATACGTGACTGATGGAATTCAGGAGCTTGATCTCCTCGTTCACGTTGCCGCCGGTGTCTGCGTAACTGCGAATCATCTGTTGTTCACCTCGCTTTCTAAAGGCGGTGTTCTCTTGCCTTCACCTTCCACTGGAGATGAACTGCCGATTTGAGCGGAGGATTTTATAAAAAATTTCCGACCACCATCCGATTGGTGGATAGTGGCCGGAAAGGGTGTAATGCTTACTTGTTTTCGATCTTATGAAGCTCTGTGTAGTAGCGCTTCATCTGGTCGGCAAAGGTGCGCTGCGGGCGACCGAGTGCTTCCGCGATTTTACGATCTGAAATCTTCGGATTGTCGAGGCGCATCTGGATAATGCGGTCTGCGTCCGGGTCAAGCTCACGGAAACGGGCAATGAGGTGCTTCAGAAGATCACGGTCAGCGTAGATATCTTCAATAGAAGGTTTGTCATCCGGGATGTAATCGCCGAGGGTACCGTTGCCGTCCGGGAGTGGTTCGTCGAGAGAGACAGTATCGGGAGCGTGATATTCGCACAGATCGCATTGTCCGTCGCATTTCCAAAGATAATACTTCGGGCACATGCAGCGTCCATGATACTGCTCACGTTTCTGGGTAGCCCAGATGTCCGGATAGAGGGAACGATACTGCTCCTCGGTGATAGGGGTGAGTGTGACCTTGAAGGGATTCTCCGGGTCACGAAGTGGAAAGTAACGCTTGTTGTCATTGTTTTTCTTAGAATTTTTCATTTTCGGTTCCTTTCTGAGCGAAAGGAGCCGAGAGAACGCAAAGCCGAAGTCATAAGAAACACAAATGGCCGGATAACTCTGAAACATTGTGTTTCAAAGTCATCCGGCCATTTGGTAGTTCATCTCGACTCCGTTGCTCGGTATGCTTTGCGTATTAAGTTTTCGATTCAGTTGTTACATTCCTGCCTGCATTGCGTAAGCAGCAATACGGTTGTGGGAGGATTCCTTTACTGCTGACTCATCGCAAAGGATTTTTACGATGTGATTGCAGTTAGGACACTTGAGCTCGATGTACAGCTTTTCCTTCGGAATATCTGATACATCGCAGGCTCTCTTTCCACAAACGGGACATTTGAGCGGCTTGTTCATGCCTTCCTCCTTTCTTGTAGTATATAAGCGTGTTCGCTGATTTACTACACCTATGGTAAAAAATATGGGAATGCACCTGTGAGAGCACATTCCCGTGCTAACAAAAATATTCGTCGAGAGATAGTTCCTCTCTGGATACCAGTTTTAATTCCTGAAGCCGGTATTTCATGGGTGTGTAGTTGACACTGAATTTCTCGGCCAGTTCAGAAATTGCCTGATCGACATCGTAGGTTTTCGGAAGTGGTGCAGGCGGTGATGAACGTAAGCCCATTGTCTTAAGAAATTCAGCTGTGGCTGCCTCCCGTGGCATCAGGAATGCAGCAGCGCAGTAATTGGCTTGGTATTCAATGACCTCGATAGCGGACATGTTTGACCTGTCTCCGGTCTCTGCGCGGAAGGCTTTCTTCTGGCAGAAGTGCTGGTAATTTGCTGACCGATTCATAAAGCAGCGTGTATGAAGCTTCTGATGGAAGCATTCATGAATGCAGCTGAAGTTCTCGATTCCGCGATTGTCGCCCTCGTTGATACTCCGATCAATGATGATAGTTCCCTTTTCGACAGGAGTCTTTTTGGGAAACATCCCATTGAATACGATGTTGTCTGGCGGAGTCTCGTCGGCTTCATTGATGGGAATCCAAGCATAGTAGTAGCCGTTGTTGTAGGCTGTCATTCCAAGAATCGACTGATCCGGTGACAAGTAAAACCAGTCTGGCGTGCAGTGGATAAAATCCACCACGTCATATACATCAATTTTCTTAGGCCGGATAAGGCGTTCTTTGTCAAAAGACTCGTTCAGGCTGTCCGCCTCATTTTCGAGCTGGGTTTTGCTGTAGTCATAGTACCGCAAATTACGTGTTGCCTCCGTTTTTTTCCTGATTTTCCAGCATGTCAATAATTTTCTGCCAATCATCCTCACCGGCATTGATGTCACGCGCTTTACGAAGAGCAGTGCGGAGATTGCCGACACCCATCACATAGTCAGATAGATCAGGAGATACGCCGTTATCTCTTGAGAGGGCAGCGTAGTCGAATAGCGTATTTGTGTCATCTTCGTTGAGACCCAGCACCTCAGCGATTTTATAGATTTTGTCTTTGTCTGGCGGATACCTCCTTCCTTTTTCAATATCGCTCATGTAAGCAGGGACAATGCCCAGCTCCTCGGCAAGCTTTCGCAGGCTGATTTCTTTCTCCTGCCTTTTGGCTTTTACAAATTCTCCGAATTTGTTTTCCATGACGATCCTCCTTTCGTAGCATGTAAGCGTGTTCGCTTAAATACTATACTAAGTATACACAGTTGCTTCAACGAAGTCAAGGGCTCAAATGTAAATTTTCTTTAAACGGTGGCACATGCCCTTAGCAAAAAGCAGGCGAGGAAATCTACAGTAGTACAGTGAACATGGGCTATTTCCCAGACCTTCCGCGTTCGACCGTCTAAGAAGTGGAAGTATTTTTATTGCGGTACGCGAGATATTTAATGCGTAAATGCAAATTTTTAATCTGAAATCAGGTTGAAATCTCTCGCCTGATGTGTTATAATTTATAAAGCGTCTTTTGCCGATAGGACTCTAATGGTTAGGAGGAGAATACATGGCAGTCAGCTATAAGAAATTATGGAAATTACTAATTGATAAAAATATGAAGAAAAAGGACTTAAGAGCTGCCAGCGGGATCAGCACAACAACACTTGCGAAACTTGGCAAGGATGAAAACGTCAGTACTGAAATCCTGTCGAAGATTTGTGCTGCCCTGAACTGTGATGTCGGAGACATCATGGAAATGGTGCCCGATGATTCGAAGGATGTGGAATAAATGAATGGCAAAGACAATAAACAGACAAGGAGTTTTTTAAATATGAATCAGTCAACGTATAACGCATTGAAATCCTTTATCTGGGGAATCGCTAACGATTGCCTTGTAGATGTATATGATGTGGGCGACTACAGGAAGGTCATTCTTCCGATGCTGGTCATCCGCCGTTTTGATGCGGTCTTGGAGCTGAAGCACGATGAAGTGGTAGCGGCAAAGAAGAAATTCGAGAAGGACGGAGTCACTGTCGATATTGATCCCGCGCTCTGCGGAATAGCTGGACAGGCCTTTGTGAACAAGTCTGACTTCACGCTGCGTGACTTGAAGTCCAGAACGAATCAACAGCAGCTCCGGAAGGACTTCATCGACTACCTCGATGGTTTTTCCAAAAATGTACAGGAGATCATTAATAAGTTTCATTTCCGGGATCAGATTCCGCGCCTTTCCGAGCAGGATAGGCTTGGATTGCTTATCGAGAAATTTGTCGATCCGAGCATCAACCTCAGCAATAAGCCTGTTCTAAATGAGGACGGCTCTGAAAAATTGGAGGCACTTGATAATCATACAATGGGTACCCTGTTTGAAGAGGTTATCCGTATGTTCAATGAGCAGACAAATGTGACAGACGCCGGACGCCACTTTACGCCGCGTGACATTATCGAGCTCATGGCCGACCTTGCCTTTATCCCGATTCAGGATAAGATTCAGAGCACCACATATAGAATTTATGACGGAGCGTGTGGCACGGGAGGCATGCTCACTGTCGGCGAGTCCTGTATTCAGAATCTCGCTGAGCGTCGTGGCAAGAAGGTCTCCATCAATCTTTTCGGTCAGGAGAACTTTGACGAAACATATGCCATCGCCTGTGCGGATATGCTGCTTAAGGGCGAGGGCACGCAGGTCAATAATATCTTTTTCGGCTCCACCATCTCTAACGATGGCTTCCCGAAGGATGAGTTTGACTTCATGCTTTCAAATCCGCCCTTCGGTACCTCGTGGAAGGCAGAACTTAAGGCGTGGGGAGATATTAAGAAAGACGAGATTACCGATCCGCGTTTTATTATTGACTATGATGGTAACCCGGAGTATACCTTGCTGCCTGATATTGGTGATCCTCAGATGCTGTTCCTTGCAAACAACATTAGCAAGATGAAACAGAAGACCTCACTTGGAAGTCGAATTATAGAGGTACACAATAGCTCATCCCTCTTTAATGGTAACGCGGGAAGCGGCGCGAGCAATCTACGCAGATACATTATTGAAAATGACCTGCTGGAAGCTATTGTCGCATTGCCAGAAAAGATGTTTTATAACACGGACATTGGAACCTTTTTGTGGATTCTCACAAATAAAAAAGACGAGAAACGAAAAGGGACGGTTCAGCTTATCGACGCGACGTCAATGAAGTCGCTGCTTAAGAAAAACATTGGTGAGAAAAATAGCGAAATCACCCCGGAAATTCGGCGAAGAATTGTCGAACTCTATCTTGCCTACAGAGATGCAGATCCAAAATTCAGTATGGTTTTTCCGAATGAAGAGTTTGGTTATTATGCTGTGGATGTTCAGCGGCCTTTAAGATTAAAAGTTGACTTGAAAGAAGAAAAACTCGATATGCTATTGATAGAGGGGAAAGATGATGACCTTGTGAAGGTTGTCAGAAGATATCTGGATGAAGAGAAGGACAACGTTGGAAATAGTTTCAATTCTTTTATGGATAGAATCGAGGCTATTGCAAAGGATGAAGGCATTAAGCTAACGGCAAAACGGAAGAAACTGTTAAGAGATTACTTGACTTACATTTCTGAGGACGCAGAGCCGGTTCTTGATTCCAAGGGCAACATGGAGCCTGATAAGAACCTCAAAGACAGCGAGCAGATACCGATGCTTTATGATGGCGGAATAAAAGGCTTCTTGGAGAAAGAGATAAAGCCATATATACCTGATGCGTGGATCGATGAAAAATCGGCCTCTATCGGATATGAACTTAGCTTTACGAAGTATTTTTACAAGCCCGTGGAATTAAGGCCTGTAGAAGATATTATCAAAGATTTAAAGGCACTTGAGAAGGAATCAGACGGAGTTCTTGCCGGAATAATGGAGGATTTCGAATGATGAAAACATACGAGGGCTACGTCCCAACAGGTATAAGATGGAACGCAGAGATGCCATCACATTGGGATTGTGATAAAGCAAAACGGTATTTTGATAACCCTAAAGAGATCAACAAGGATGGGAAAGAAACGAACGTCCTTTCATTAACGCTTCGGGGCGTTATTAGAAATGATGTGGATCATCCCATCGGTCTTGCGCCAGCAGATTATGCCACATACCAATTGTTCGATAAGGATGAGCTTGTGTTTAAGCTCATCGATTTAGAGAACATTTCAACCAGCCGTGTTGGCATAGTTTGGGAACGTGGAATAATGAGCTCTGCATACATTAGGCTCAGACCGAGAACGAAGCTGAATTTGCGCTATTTTTATTATCAGTACTTCGATTGGTATAAAAGAAATATTTTTAATGGCCTTGGAGCGGGGGTGCGCCAAACTCTATCCGCTGCGGATCTTGTAAATTATCAGGTAGTCTTCCCTCCCATTGATGAACAAGATCAAATCGTTAGATTTCTTGACTGGAAAACTGCGGAGATGAACCGTGTTATCCACGCAAAAAATCAGGAAATCAGGAAGCTCAAGGAACTCAGAGTTATTGCGATTAACACAGCTGTTACAAAAGGAATAAAGGGGAGCATTCTTAAAAAGAGCGGTTCAACATGGTTAAATGAAATCCCAGAAGATTGGGATATGCTTCCAAGCAAGAGATTGTTCTTTCTGAGAAAAGAGAAGGCTAAACCGGAAGATGAACAATTAACAGCATCTCAAAAATACGGAGTCGTTCCACAAAAATGGTTTATGGAGCAAGAAGGCCGCCGAGTGACCGTTGTATTTACGGGTGAAGATATTCTTAAGCGTGTCGAAAAGGGCGATTTTGTCATTAGTATGCGAAGTTTTCAAGGTGGTATTGAGTACAGTGATTATAGTGGAAAAATCAGTTCTGCCTATGTAATGCTGATTCCAAATCACGAGTATGTATATGACAGGTTCTTCAAATGGTTTTTGAAATCTCCGGAATACATCAAAGCTTTGCGAGGGACTTCTGATCTTGTGAGAGATGGACAGGCACTTCGGTATGCGAATTTTGCAAAAATTGATCTGCCGGTTGTCCCGATGGATGAACAGATAGCGATCGCCGATTATTTGGATAATATCTGCAAGCGAATTGATGATGCTATTGAAAATGTTAAAAAAGAAATTTCTTTAATTCAGGAGCTGAAAACACGTACAATTTTTGACGTGGTCACAGGTAAAGTAGATGTTAGAGGTATTTCAATACCTACATATGAAGATATGGCGGACGAAATATTGGATGAAGATTCAGAGGATGCAGAAAATGAAGACGAGGAGGTCGATGAATAATGCCAAGTAACACCAAGGAAAATGGCTTCGAGACTCTCATCGTTAACTGGCTTGTTAACGAAAACGGTTATGAGCAAGGGACAAATGCTGACTACAATCAGGAGTATGCGATTGATGAGGAGCGTTTGTTTCGCTATTTGCAAAGCACACAGCCACGAGATTTAGCGGAGCTGCGTATACTCGATACACCGGCAGAAAAGAAGAAGTTTCTGGAGAGGCTCAGTCGGAAGCTTTCTGACCAAGGTGTTATTGAGATACTCAGAAAAGGTTTTAAATATAAGAATAAGACACTGGAGTTCTATCAGGTGTTGCCGAGCAAGGGAAACCAGCGTGCGCAAGAGCTATATGACGAGAACATTTTTAGCGTGACTCGTCAGCTGCAGTATTCCAAGGAATATGGCCGCCTTGCGCTTGACCTCTGCATTTTCCTGAATGGCCTTCCGATTATCACAATGGAGCTGAAGAACCAGTTCACTCTGCAGAATACTGCTGATGCGGTCAAGCAGTATAAAACGGATAGAGACCCTGCGGAGAAGTTGTTCAGCTTTAAGCGCTGCATTGTGCATTTCGCTGTTGATGATAACGAAATCATGATGTGTACCGAACTGAAGAAGGACGACTCATATTTCATGCCATTCAACAAAGGTTTTGAGGATGGCGCAGGTAATCCTCCAAATCCGAGTGGAATCAAGACGGATTACCTTTGGAAAGATATACTGACGAAGAGTGAGTTCTCTAAGATTCTGGAAAACTATGTACAGATTGTTGCGGATAAGGACGAGGATACAGGGAAGACTTCGTATAAACAAATATTCCCAAGGTACCATCAGCTGAAGGCTGTAACGATGCTTCTCGACCGCGCCAAGAAGGAAGGTGCCGGGCAGCGTTACCTTATTCAACATAGCGCGGGCAGTGGCAAGTCGAATTCAATAGCTTGGCTCGCCCATCAGCTTGTCACGCTTCAAAACGGCGGTAAGAATATCTTTGATACTGTTATTGTGGTTACCGACCGTATCAACCTCGATAAGCAGATCAAAAATACGATAAAGCAATTCACGCAGGTTTCCTCTACAGTAGGCTGGGCAAAGTCTGCGTCCGATTTGCATACCCTTTTGGATGAGGGTAAGAAGATCATCATTACCATAGTGCACAAGTTCCAGTTCATCTTGAACGATATTTCTACAGCATATAAGAATCGCACCTTCGCGATCATTATCGACGAAGCGCATTCGAGCCAGAACGGCAGTCTCGCTGCAAAGATGAACATTGTTATTTCAGGCAATGTTTATACCGATGATGACGATTTTGAGGACAAGATCAACACAATCATCGAGGGCAAGAAAATGGCTCAGAACGCAAGCTATTTTGCGTTCACGGCCACACCGAAAAATAAGACCCTTGAAATGTTTGGTGAAATCATAACTGATGAAAACGGCAATCCGATCTTAAATGAGGACGGAACGAAAAGGGCTAAGCCACACGATGTGTATACGATGAAGCAGGCAATCGAGGAGAAGTTTATCCTTGATGTCCTGAAATACTATACGCCTTATCAGAGTTACTACCACCTGATTAAGACCGTCAATGATGATCCGCTCTTCGATAAGAAGAGAGCAAATAAAATCCTGCGTTCTTATGTGGAAAGCGATCCTCATGCTATAGAGGAAAAGGCCGGTATCATTGTTGAGCATTTTTATAATAATGTCCGGATGAAGATTAAGGGCAAGGCTCGTGCAATGGTAGTCACCCATCAAATTCAAAGAGCGATTGAATACTACTTTGCTATCAAGAAAGAGCTGGAAGAGCGCAAAAGCCAGTACAAGCCGATGATCGCTTTCTCAGGTGAAGCTCGCTATAATGGTGAAACATATACCGAGGCAAAGATCAATGGATTTCCAAGTGCCAAGATTGAGAAGGAATTCCGTAAAGATCCATATCGTATTCTGGTCGTAGCGGACAAATTCCAGACCGGATATGATGAGCCTCTTTTACAGACGATGTATGTGGATAAGAAACTGTTTGACATTAAGGCAGTACAGACGCTCTCGCGCTTGAATCGTTGTGCACCGTACAAGACAGATACCTTTGTTTTGGACTTCATCAACAATCCTGCTGATATTCAGAAATCCTTTGAGCGATACTATAAGACCACGGTTCTTTCCGGCGAGACAGATGCAAACAAACTAAATGATCTGATTGACAACATGGAGCCCATGCAGGTCTATTCCGATGACGATGTGAACACGTTTGTTGAGCTCTACTTGAATAATGCAGATCGGGAACAGCTTGATCCGATCATCGATAGGTGTGTCGAGCTGTTTAAGGCTTTAGAATATGACGACAAGGTAGAGTTCAAGAAGAGTGCAAAGGGATTTGTGCGTACTTATAATTTCCTGTCGTCCATATTACCGTATGGTTCTCCGGACTGGGAGAAACTGTCTATTTTCCTGACACTTCTCGTGCCAAAACTCCCGAAAGTGGGAGACGAAAATGACGATTATAAGAAAATCATCGAAAGCGTCGATCTTGATAGCTATCGAGTTGTTGCCCAGCAGACCATGTCAATCTCGCTGGCCAATGAGGATGCAGAGGTGAAGCCTGTGCCGGTTCAGACGGATATAGGCATTCCAGTACCTGAATTGGATACGCTTACTCATATCCTCGAATCGTTCCATGATGTGTGGGGAAACTGCGACTGGACAGATGAAGACAAAATCAAGAAGCAAATTCAGGAAATCGCCGAAGAGGTCAAGAAGGACGAGCGTTATCAGAATGCAATGCAGTTCTCGGATATTCAGAATGCTCGCGATGAGAGTGAACGCGCTACATGGGAGGCAATCCTCCGTAATATGTCCAGTGGAATGGAACTTTATACTGCTTATCAGGGTGATACCCGGAGTCGCCGGAATCAGTCCTTCAGGGACTGGTTACTGGATTTGATTTTCAATGCAACATATCAGAAGCCAACAACACCTAAGTCCGACGCAGAAAAAGTGTATTCATTTGATTATGAGCCTCCGGTTTCAATGGTGGCTGAAGATCCAGCGCCATACGGAGCTAAGAAGGAGGACTAACAACATATGAAGGGTTCGGAATGCAAATTCGTTAAATATATGGAGGGCTCCGACAAGCGGTTTGTCATCCCGGTGTACCAGAGAAATTATGACTGGAAGACCGAGAACTGCAAGCAGCTGTATGATGACCTCGTAAAGATCATCAAAGGACACCGGAAGAGTCACTTTTTCGGGAGTCTTGTTTCCGTCTATAATCCGGATGGGCATAATGAGGAGTTCCTGATCATCGATGGCCAGCAGCGCCTTACTACAGTATCGCTGTTGTTCCTTGCCATGTATAACTTGATTGATAAGGGTGTCATTGTGCCGGAGACCTCTAATCTGAAGCAGCGAATTTTCGAGGAATACCTCGTGGACAAGTGGAAGCCGGAGGATACCCGTATCAAGCTCAAACCGGTAAAGAATGACCAGACGGCTTTCGGTAAGCTGTTCTCTGATCCGACGGAGCATATCCGCGAGTCCAATTTGACTGTGAACTACGATTATTTTTATGACCGCATTCAGAAACAGGAAATCACTATCGATCAGCTTTACGATGCGATCTGCTGTCTGGAGATTATAAACATCCGGCTGGATATGGACGACAATCCGCAACTCATTTTTGAGAGCCTGAACTCGACCGGTCTTGACCTCAGTGAAGGTGATAAGATCAGAAACTTCATATTGATGGGCTTGCCTTCTAAGGAGCAGGAGGATTATTACGAGAAATACTGGAATAAGATCGAGGTCTGCACGAAGTATGATGTAAGCGCCTTTATCCGGGATTACCTGAGTGTGAAGCAGCAGGCCATCCCGCAGCAGAAGAAGATCTACATCAATTTTAAGGACTTTGTGGAGCTTGGAAAAATCGAAACGGAACCACTCCTTGCCGAGATGTTGGCCTATGCAAAGCGGTACCAGATTCTCCTTGATGGTAATTCCGGCAGTGCCGCCCTTGACGCTTGTATTGACCGACTGAATCGTCTGGAGACTACGGTAACAAGGCCGTATTTCCTCGAAGTGCTGCGCCTATATAACGAAAACAAACTGACGTTGGCACAGGTCACTGAGATTTTCCTGACGACAGAGAATTACCTGTTCCGCAGGACGATGTGTGACCTGCCGACAAATGCTCTGAATAAAATCTTCCTCATGCTGCACCGAGAGATCATACGATACGACGGTACCGAGGATAACTATGTCGAGAAGCTCAAGTATGCACTTCTTTCCAAGAAAGAGCGTGCCCGCTTCCCGGACGATGTGGAGTTTAAGGCGGCATTTGAGGAACGTCCAGTTTATCTGATGAACAGCAAGAATAAGATTTACATTCTTGAGCGCTTCGAGAACTTCGGCACTTCGGAGGATAAGGATGTATACCGTCACTGTGACGACGGCACCTATTCGATTGAGCACATTATGCCTCAGCATCTAACGCCAGTATGGCAGAAGGAACTGGGCGATGACTATGAGCAGATACATGAGCTGTGGTTGCATCGCATGGCAAATCTTACGCTGACGGCCTATAACTCGAAATACAGCAATAGCTCTTTCACTGAAAAGAAAACCATGCAGAACGGTTTCGATGACAGTGGTATTCGCATGAATACTTGGATTGCCAAGAAGGATAAGTGGACACTGGCGGAGCTGGAGGAGCGCAGCGAATATCTCATGGGTCGGGCTCTGTCAATCTGGGCAGCACCTGTCACAGATTACAAACCGGAAGAAAAGCAGCTTGACACTTATACGCTTGAGGATGAGGGTGAGCTGACCGGACGACTAATTGCGAAGTTTACCTTTAAGAACACTGAGCAGCCGGTAACGAGCTGGGTTGAGATGTTCCAGAAGGTTATTCAGATTCTGTATGCCGAGGATAAGGCCATTATCACTAAGCTGGCCATGTCGGAGGAGGAGAACATAGCTCTCCACTTCAATACAAATCAGGATGCATTCACGAAGTCGCTTGAGATTGGCGATGGCATCTATGTTTGGACAAACACAAGCACGCAGAGCAAGCTATCTGTTCTGAGTCGTCTCTTCAAATTGTACGATGAAGATCCGGCAGATTTGGTATTTTACCTGCGTGATGAAAACGAGGCCAATGAGGACGAGCCGGGCAGCCGATATGAGCTCCGGAGAAAATACTGGACATACGCGCTTCCGATTATCCAGAAGGCGCACGGCGAGGACGGTTCCTTCTCTAATGTTAATCCGTCAAGGGATAACTGGATCAATGGCTTCTTTGGTATAGGTGGCTTCTATCTTTGCTGCGTAGCAAACTTTGATGCAGCGCGGGCAGAGGTCGTATTTGGTAGAGGCAATAAGCAAGAAAACAAGGCTGCCTTCGATAGCCTGTATACACATAAAGCAGAAATAGAATCTGCGCTGGGCACGATGCTCCAGTGGAACCGTGGCGACGACATCAAATCCTCTAAGGTCTTCATTCAGCTGAATAACGTCAGCATCGAGAATGAGACCGATTGGCTCCAGATGGCTAACTTCCACGCTGATTGGACGAAGAGGTTCTACGATGTGATTGTGCCGTTTATAAAACAATAAAGAAGGGGCGCATGATGAAAATAGGAAGAAATGATCCGTGTCCATGTGGAAGCGGAAAGAAATATAAGAATTGCTGTCTCCGAAAGGAAACAATGAGTATTCCTGACCGCATAAGAGAAGCTGTTAGGGAGAGGGGATACAAAGAAGACATCGGAGATGTGCTGTCGAGCATGTATCGGTATATGGAGAGGAAACAATGGTGGGGTGCTTGCCACGCCACATGCGCGGCATTATATGTCTGCCTAACCGAAATTGGATATACACCGGATCTGTGCATAGGTGAGGTTCTTGGGCAAGGTTTGTACTTTGATCACTCATGGATTAGCCTTGATGATAAAATGATTGATCTTGCGATAAGCATGACCTTGCTTGGAGGCGCACCGGCATCAGGAGTTATTGTTTTTGGTAAAGACATCAAAACAGGGTTGCCTCCTATATTGGATTATGGTGTTCCGGGCAGAGGCATCGAGGATCAGGCAAAGTTTGTGATGGAACTCCCGTTTAACCAGTATATGGATAGCTTCCCGGATGAAAAAGATGGTCTATGGGGCGTCGTTCGTGAAGTATTAGGTACTGATATCAACATCCCATCATTGCGTGAAAAATACAAGGACACTAAGAGAGTTCTTGTAAGACATGAATAATGGTAATGGTGTTGCATTTGAAGAAGGAGGCTTATTCGTCCGTGAGTAACGATATAAAAGCAATTGAAACAGAATATGACGGACACCGATTTCGTAGTCGACTTGAAGCTCGCTGGGCAGTCTTTTTCAATGCAGTCGGTCTAACTTACGAATATGAAATCGAAGGATTCGAAATGGATGGAACCAGATATCTTCCGGACTTTTATATTCCAAACTTAAATAGGTGGTTTGAAATCAAGGGCAAACCGTTGAGCTTGGGCGAAATAAAAAAGTGTGAAGAATTCTGTCGTAGGCTTGATAATGAGAACATCAAGTTTTCAGTCCTTATTGGATCACCGAACTTATGCGCCGTTCGTATTGGAGATTTTTCTGGAATTTTGGAGTATGTATGGGAATGGCCTTCAGAAAAGTATCCAGATAATTATCGCATTCAGGCACCTAAAGAACTCATTGAAGAAGAATACTATTCTCGGTTTATGAAGAGCCTTACAGATGATTAAAGTGTCGACTTTGTCAGTCTTTGTCTTGCGAATATTGTTCTTTCGCAAGGTAGAAGTCTGAATAGGGTTGATAACACACACTTTGTAAAGCGAAGCGACAAGATATCGGATGAGGTTGTCGCCGTAGTGTGCCGTTGATTCAAGACCGATGATGATGCTGCCCTTGTCGAAGGAATCGAGCTTGGAGACCAGCATTTGGAAGCCATCACCGTCATTCGAGAATTGAAACGGCTCGATGAGTATTTCGCCATCAGAAGAAATGGCTGAAGCGAAATGGTTGAGTTTGGCAATATCAATGCCTACGTAAATCATGAGGTTGTTCCTCCCTTTCTAAAGTCTGATACCGTGATATCCACCAGCGATTATCATCGTAGACTTGATGGAAATAAGTACTCATAAGCAGAAAGCCTACAGCAACATCCAGCTATAAACAATTCAGATAAAGGTAGCGGCAATACACTCCTTAGAGTAGTCAAGGCTACAGGTAGTGATCAAAAGTCCACAGTATCTGAATGTATTAAACCACGATATAAACGATGTAAAAAGAAAGGAAAATGTGGTCATTTAGCTTCTGAAATGATCATACAAGAGGTTATAATGAACAAAGTAAATATAAAAGATAGTCAAAATTTTATTACTTCAAAATATCACATAGAAAAAATAATGAATTGCATAAGTTTAGATGAAAAAGATAACATCTTTGAAATAGGTGCAGGGAAAGGTCATTTTACTGCTGAATTGGTAAAGAGATGTAATTTTGTTACGGCGATAGAAATTGATTCTAAATTATGTGAGGTAACTCGTAATAAGCTCTTAAATTATCCTAACTATCAAATAGTAAATGATGATATACTGAAATTTACATTTCCTAGCCACAATCCATATAAAATATTTGGCAGCATACCTTACAACATAAGCACAAATATAATTCGAAAAATTGTTTTTGAAAGTTCAGCCACAATAAGTTATTTAATAGTGGAATATGGTTTTGCTAAAAGGTTATTAGATACAAACAGATCACTAGCATTGCTGTTAATGGCAGAGGTAGATATTTCTATATTAGCAAAAATTCCTAGGTATTATTTCCATCCAAAACCTAAAGTGGATAGCGCATTAATTGTATTAAAAAGAAAGCCAGCAAAAATGGCATTTAAAGAGAGAAAAAAATATGAAACTTTTGTAATGAAATGGGTTAACAAAGAGTATGAAAAACTGTTTACAAAAAATCAATTTAATAAAGCTTTAAAACATGCGAGAATATATGATATAAACAATATTAGTTTCGAACAATTTGTATCGCTATTTAATAGTTATAAAATATTTAACGGCTAAAAACAATAGGCCACATGCAACTGTAAATGTTTAGTTATAGGTAGGGTAGCATAAGTTAAAATGCTATTCTGCCTTTTAAAAGTATGGTATACATTCCAGAGAGAGATTGGATATGTTCCCGTATACCGATAGTGCCAAAAGCGAAGTGGATATGTTTCCGAGAACGGACGTACTCAAATGACATTCATTCTGTCCTCTCCAGCCATGTGGAGACGGTATGTCTCTTAGTTCTGAGAAATCCCGTAACCCATGTCAACATTGATGTGGATGTGGAAGAACTGGTGCAGGATAAGCGCGGCCAGGCAACCTATGAGCAGATCATAGATTACGTGATGGAGCATACAGGCTTGAAGGTTTCTAACCTGAATATCGCACAGATAAAGCGGAAATGCGGGATTATCGAAAGGGAGAATTATAATCTGCCTAAGTCAGAGGATTCCAAACAGCCGAACTGTACAAAGGAGAAGGAAGACGCGATCCTGGATGCTTTCAGGCATTTCGGGATGATATAACGGGAGGCGAACAATGGAACAGCTTATTTCTTGCGAGTACAATATGGATAATGCCTGTGTCGAGCTTTGCTATGCAGGCGGATCAAAGATTGCGATTGATACGATAGGCATTGAAAATCAGTTTGCGGAAAATCGGTTTCAACGCAGCGAGTTGGACTGGCTGATTTACAATAAGCCGTTGGAATATGCCCAGCTTGTATTGAGCACCGGCCTGAAAGAATACCTTTCCGCTGGATGCGAACATAGTCAAATCGAAAACTGATATGATAAGTCATAATCGCCGGTGAACCACGAAGGTCACCGGCGATCAATTTAGTGAGCTTTACTGTTTTCCAAACTGAGATGCCCAACAATATTCCTTCGTCCCATAGCTGACTGTAATACGGATTATCTATCGCATGATCAATTTGAGTAATTCAAATGAATATTGAAAATCTGGCGCATTGATGATACAATAGCATTGGTGAGTTGTACTCATCAGTATCTGTTTAATAGCTATAATGGGAGATATCTTATGGCAGTCAACTACAACAAATTATGGCATATTCTGATTGATAGGAATATGACCAAAACAGAACTGATTGGAAAAGCAAAAATCAGCACAAATGCGATGGCACATATGAGCAAGAATGAATCTGTACGTGTCGATGTACTTGTGAAAATATGTGGAGTTCTGGATTGTACCATTGATGACATTATGGAGATTACTTCGGAAAATTAGGTCACGAATTCGTGACTTGAAGCAGTTTTTTGATGCTGTCCGTTTTTATGGACAGGTCATTAGTTATCATAATAATGATACAGAAATAAAGGGAGGATTACTCTAATGAAGCGCATCAAGAAGGTACTGTTGGTTGGTTTAATACTGACATGTTTTTGCTATCTGATCAACGGAACCGCAATTACGGCTTTTGCTGCGGGAACGAGCAAAACTATTGAGGGATCTGTATATGAGTTTGATGAGAAGAGTGACTATGAGTACTCTTCTTCTGAAGTCTATGCCTCCACATCGGGGGCGAATACATACGGCACCTTCAAGATATCCGGAAATATCTCAAATGAAGGAAAAAAGGACAATATTATTGCTTACGGAATAAATGGAGGCTCAGTAGATTTCACTTATTCCTATACTGACGCATTGCTGAATGCTGCAGCAGATCAGTGGCATTTGGTAGAAGATAATGGGAAAAAGATCGATTCACTCAAGCTCGATTCTAAGATTGGGTTCGGAGCAATCATTTTGCAGTCATCAAAAGATTGTAAAACTTGGGTGACGGACAAAACGATCACAAACGTGTTTTCTGAAACACCGGCTCAGTCCTCCTCTTTCTATACAACAAAAGAACTTCAGATGACTAATGGTACCTTTTTCCGTTTGATTGTTGTCTATGAAACAGGCATAAAAACCGGCGAGAAGAAAATTGGACCAATAAAGACAGAACAGTTTGATTACAAGAAAAACACTGAGATTTACGAGTTTTACCTTTATGACATCAATAGCGATGCAAGAAGCGGCGAAGTTACAATGACAAAGAACCTGGGTTCCGTTGTAAATACCGGCAAGGATAACGGCTATTCCGGCTCTGATGCACTTACAATTAAGGATCCACATTATGGATGGACTCTCGGGCAATTCTTCGTTAGCGGATATACTCGTGAGACCGTTGATCCTAATAATTCTCAGATTCCCGTTTTTCTAAAGAATGTTGGTGATGAGGTAACTCTTTGGTTTAACTTAAAGCAAGATATTAACCAGTTAAACGGAGACAGTAAGCTCAGCATCAATGATGACAGTAACGGTTATGATCAGTATTTCCAGACTGGAAAAACAGACATGGGACGAGGTACACTGATAATTCGCTATACGGATCATCAAGGAATAGCTCATGAGCCGGAGATATATACGAATTATCTTGAGGCAAATGCGACTACAAGTGCGGATACCATAGTCAAATTTTTTGAAGAGGGTGATTACGAGGTTGCACTTGATTATGAAATCAAGAATACTCCTCGCCAAGTGGTCGGAGTTGAAATTGTACCCGAATATACTAATTACAGAATTTATTTCAGATTTTCAATCCGTAACGGTAACTGCATGGTTTATCCTTTTGATGTTTCGACAGGAACAGAATTAACAGATGAGGCGATTACACCTAATGGATTCAAACTGGACATGGCAAAATCAAGATATCTGACGATTGATGTTCAGCGGTCAGTAGTTACAGAAGGTGCCAATGGTTATGTTGAGGATGTTCGTTTCAATCGACCGGCAAAAGACGGTGATCAGTATGTTGACGAAGGAATCTATACATTTAGTGTAAAGAACCTTTATACTGGAGAAAACACGACTAAAACGATATATGTTGGAAATACTGGATATATGAGGGCGCTTTCCGTTAACAAGATTTCTGTGACGGAACTTAATGCTCAGGTTAGCCAAGGGGCAACGATTGGAAATGACGGTAAACTGACAATGCCTGAACCAACGACAGAACTTGAGTCAACGACAGAACCGGAACCGACAACAACGGAAGAAACATCAGAACCTGAATCCAAGCCAGAACCTACAGCAGAGGCATCTTCAGAAGCTTCGGAGGCTACAGAACCTAAGAATGAATCTACAGGAACTCAGTCTACCGAAGAAAACATCGAAGAAGGTACTACAGAAAAGAAAAGCAGTCCTGCGGTACCCGTAGTTATTGGTCTTGTTGCTGCTGCTGGCATTGGTGGAGTAACGATGTCAAAAAGAAAAAAGAAGGGTGAATAAAGGAGGCCGGAGTGAATGAAACGAATCATTGCTATTATACTTGCGTGTTCATTGCTGTTATCAGGATGTGCTTCGAGTACTCCTTCGACACAGGCACCTTCATCTGAAGCACCAAGTTCGAATCAGACAGAGATAGAACAGACAACGAATGACACTTCTGAGGCATCAACTGAAGCAAAAACGCCAGAGGAAAGTACTGCTGCGTCAGAATCATCGGGAGAAAGTACTGTTGCACCAGAAGCTGATTGGGATATTCATGCACCGTCACCATCAAAGAATATTCCTGTGGCTCCTACTTATACTGGGCTGAATGATCCTAATTTGTTAAGCGATTTTGAAAATGCGGTCTATGCAGACCTGACAGCGCAGCTGGATCCCACACAATACAGAATTGATAATGTGAGTTCAACCTATATCTCGAAAGAATATCTTGAAGAACTGGCATACAATTCTCAGACCAATGTATTCTTTGGTTACAGCCTCGCTGACCTTGATGCACAGTTTCAGGGAACTAGGTATGTATTTACATTGGACGATGATGGGGAAACGACCGTTGTTCCTTTTGAAGCCTATGATGACACATACGAGAAGGTTATCAAGAATGTTGCAATAGGGACTGGAGTTATCCTTGTTTGTGTTACTGTTTCGGTAGTCTCTGGTGGAGTTGGAGCTCCGGCAGTGAGCATGATTTTCGCGGCATCAGCAAAATCAGGTGCTATTTTTGCAGCATCATCGGGGGCATTCAGCGCAGTCATATCCGGAACTGTGACTGGTATGCAAACGGGCGATTTCAACGAAGCGTTAAAAGCAGGTGCTTTGGCAGGCAGCGAGTCATTCAAGTGGGGAGCAATCACCGGAAGTATTTTCGGAGGTGGATCAGAGCTTGTAATGCTAAAAACAGCAGCCAAGGGCGGCCTTACGTTGAACGAAGCAGCAATGATTATTCAGGAAACAAATCTTCCTGCAAACTTTGTCAGACAGATTCATTCTATGGATGAGTATTATGCGTTATTAGAGATTGCAGAAAATGGCGGTTTGGCTATTCAGGATATGGCGGCTATCTGTATGACGACGGGATACCCTCTTGAACTCGTAGAACTTTTCCGAACAACAGAGGAAGGCGTCATTTATTTTGAACAGGCTGGCTTAGTTTCGGAAACGATTAATGGGCAGGCGGCATTGATCCGTACCATTGACTTAACCTATGAAAGTGAACTCGCTGGTCAAACGGTTACGAACCTCGAGCGGATGCGTCAAGGTTATGCTGCCATTGATCCAGTTACAGGAGAAGCATTTCAGCTTCACCATATCGGACAGAGTGTAGATTCTCCGTTGGCAATTCTGACTCAATTTGAACACACTGGCGGTGGAAACAATCCTATTCTGCACGATGTTAATATAGCAAATGGTGCTGGAGTTCACAGTCTGCTTTCTGATGCAGAGTGGACGTTACAAAGAGAAGAATTCTGGATCTCACTTGCAGAATTTCTTGTTCCCTGATTGAAAGGAGACAATTTATGAGTGAAATCATTGATGTGTTTGAAGAAATGAAACGGCTTCTTCATGGAAACGGCGTTTCTGATGAAGAAATCCTCGCTGCTGAAACCGAGCTTGGTCTGTCATTCTCTGATGAGTATAGGGAGTACCTAAAACATTATGGGATTGCCGCATACAGAGGTCATGAATTGACCGGAATTACGAAATCTCCGAGGTTGAATGTTGTTGCAGTTACAAAGGCAGAAAAAGAAAAGAATCCAGATATCCCTGGAAATTATTATGTCATTGAATGCACCAACATTGAAGAGGTTGTCGTTTGGCAGTCATCTGAAGGAAAGATTTATTGTTCTTCTCCCAATCTTCCTGCCGAGGAGTTATGTGAGTCTCTGAGTCAGTACATTTCAAAGTAAGAAAAAAGGCATAGGAATAGCGATCAACAGTAAAAAAAGTTGGTCGCTTTTTTATGCCCGAATACGAGAAATTGGTGACTTCATGGCACGGGGATATAGGTGATTGACGAGCTATGATTTAAAAGCGAGAAGTACTGTGTTATTTCTCAATTTCCGTGAGAAAGCGCAGCGCTTTTTCCATTTCCTAAGTCGGGTGTATCTCAAATGAAATTACCGGTTTGTACGCACAATCGGCGAAGGAAATGCCGGGTGGTTTCCAAAGGAGGGCGGCGCTCTCCTTTTGGCTCCGGGTCATCCAATAGGCGTGAGAAACGGCCTGTTGGCATGGGGTTCCATAGGGGAACAGCGTTCCACTTGGCACACGATTTTGCTTGCAAAGTCTAGTGTGTTATACCTTTTGTGACCACTGGCGCGAAAAGGGGCGACAGGTGCGAAGTCTGTGGGAAACGGATGAGCAGCGGATCCACTTTTCGGTGACAGCAGAACTGAGGATATTTGCAATGTCGCCTGATTGCAAATGTGCTCTGTTCGGGTGTAGTTGTCTCTGAAAATCACGATGCCGGGCAGAGTGATTTTCCGGGACAACGGAGGTCGCAAAAGGGATGTAAAAACTACTCGTCGGAGCCTTCTGTATTGTCCGGAAGGGACTGTTCCAGCATCTGCTTTGCCAGCTGTTTCAGCAGATCCGAAGTGCCGTTATCCATAGGGAGAACTTTCCCAACATAGGTTGCGATTGCGCCGGAAACATCATCAGCATTCAGTTCAGAATCCGGCTTGTCCGGTAACGCGTCTCGAATTCCCTGAACAGCCTCCGCAGTTGCAATTGCACCGGTAGATTGCGGAACATTGATGGTTCCTTTTATATCCCGCAGGATCTGCATGAAGATATTTTTTATCTTTTCAATGTCGGCTTCGTGGACTCCGATTTTCTGTGATTTTAGGAAGCTCTTATCTTCATTGATTTCGGCTTTTCTGGCCGGGTCTTCCTTTGCAAGATCAGTGAGTGATCCGGTTGCCAGGTCGATGATCTCATTTCTGCCCATGATCCCGTTGGCAATTGTATCATCAAAATAGTACCGGATGTATTTGCAGAGAGTTGGGAATAAATCATGTTCCAACAGACGGTTCAGGATATCCTGATCTATCGTTCCGAACATCAGCCTGCGGATGGATTTTTCTGAAAGACTTAGTTCTGAAATATCATAACTTTTCGGGGTAGTGATCTGCGTAAGCCCAAGAAGGTAATCCGTAGAAACATGGAAGAGTTTTGCGGCGGAAATCAATATTCCGATATTCACGCTTTCGGTTTCTCCGCTTTCTATGCGGCTGATCTGCGAGGGTGAGACGTAGAGCTTTTCGGCAAGCTCCTTCTGATTCCAGTCCCGGTCTTTTCTGAGTTCAGAGATTCGGTAACCGGCGGTATCTTCGTTCCTTTCTCGAATATCTTTCATCACACATACCTCCTGATTGCAGTATTGCAATTCTTATTATAGGCTCAAAATTGCAGATTTGCAATTTTTATCGTCTATACTTCCGTAAATTGCGGCTTTCGTGTAAAAACGAGGGTCGCTCTTTTTTGCGGTAAAGTGGTCTCACGATCGATCGAATAAATGAAAACGCAGGAGGAAGACCACTTTGAATATTTTTGAAACTGTAAAATCTGCGATTCCGGTTCGGCAGGCAGCCGAGTATTACGGATTGCAGATTTGCAAAAACAACATGACTTGTTGTCTGTTTCATCCGGATAAGCATCCGAGTATGAAGCTGAACGACGATTATTATTACTGCTTTGGCTGCGGAGCGACCGGCGATGTTATTGATTTGACAGCTCAGCTCTTTGACCTGGGAAAGTTCGAGGCGGCAAAAAAGCTCGCTTCAGATTTCGGCATTGATCCGGATAACCCGCCTGCCGCGGCAGCGCTCGCAAAACCGAAACATAAGATAATCCATGCTTTCCGGGAAGACGAGCAGTATTGCTTTCGGGTGATCTGCGATTATCTGCATCTTCTGGAAAGCTGGCAAAAGCTCTATGCGCCGCACACACCGGACGAGCCCTTGGATGACCGTTTTGTGGAAGCCTGTCAGATGAAGGATTATATCGAGTATCTGGCAGACATTCTCACCGTCGGTGATCTGGAGCTTCGTGTGATAACCACCAAGGAACTTCTCAAAGACGGCAAGATCACAGAACTGGAAAAGCGTCTGGATCGCCTTCTCGATCTTTCGGAAGAAGGTGAAGCTGCATGAGTGAAAACGGAAACATCATCCTTCCGGAGTGGTTCGACGGGAAAAAGATCAATGAAGCATTGTTCTGCGCGGAGTTCATCCGGGATTTTCCAATGATCACGATCAACGACACCTTCTTTACCGTGAACGGTCGTGTTACTGACGAAAACAGGCTGAAAAAGGAAATCTATAATCGGATCAAGCCCTATGTCACCAGCGGAATCGCAAAGCGTGTAACCGGTCTGCTGGATGTCATGCGTATGGAGTGCTGTACTGCCTCCCTGCCGCTGTTTCAGGATCGCATCCATGTGAAGAACGGCACCTATTATCTGGACGGCACGTTTTCTGAGAAGAAGGATTTCTGCCGAAACAGACTGCCGGTCGCCTATAACCCGGATGCGCCTGAACCGGAAACATGGCTTCGGTTTCTCTCAGAGCTTCTTATGCCAGAGGATATTCCTACCTTGCAGGAGTTCATGGGCTACTGCTTCATTCCTTCCACTAAGGGACAGAAGATGCTGCTTCTCACCGGCAAGGGCGGTGAAGGAAAGAGCCGTATCGGGCTTGTGCTCCGCGCTTTGCTCGGCTCTAACATGAACACCGGGAGCATTGCCAAGGTAGAGACCAACTCCTTTGCACCGGCAGATCTGGAACACACGCTCGTCATGGTGGACGATGATATGAAGCTGGAAGCACTGCCCCAGACCAATACCATCAAGGCAATCATTACAGCAGAGCTTCCCATGGATCTGGAGAAGAAGGGACGGCAGAGCTATCAGGGAGACCTGTATGTACGGTTCATGGCACTCAGTAACGGAACGCTGCAATCACTCTATGACCGGAGCGTTGGTTTCTTCCGAAGGCAGATCATTCTGACAGCCAGAGAGAAAGATCCGAACCGGAAGGACGATCCCTATCTTGCAGAAAAGATGTGCAGCGAAGCGGAAGGAATCTTCCTCTGGGCACTGGAAGGACTGCACCGGCTGATCGAAAACGACTACCGGTTCACGGTCAGTAAGGCAGCGCGGGAAAATCTGGAAGCGGCCATTTCCGACGGGAACAACGTCATCGATTTCCTTGGTTCGGAAGGATATATCCGGTTCAAAGCCGATTATGAAGTCAGCTCCCGCGATCTGTACTCCGTTTACAAGCAGTGGTGCGAGGATAATGCGCTCAGTGCTCTTGTACAGAAAAGCTTCTGTTCCTATCTGAAACAGAACGAGAGCAGGTACGGCCTTGAATACACAAACAAGGTGAATATCGGCGGCGGCAGATTTGCCAGAGGCTTTATCGGTATCGAGCTGATCAGCAGACCTTACTAAAAAACGGAACCAACCCGAAAGTACGTGTACTATCCGTACCGAACGTACCGGGAGCCGTACACAGGTACACTTGGTACACGTACTTTTCAGTCAATTCACTTTTTTACGGAGGAATTATGAAAGCACAATACGGAATCTTACGATTCGCAAAATACAAAGGCCCGGAGATCGGGCATATCGAAGCTCATAACGAACGGACGAAGGAGAAATACGCCAGTAATCCGGATGTGGATACGAGCAGAAGCCAGTATAACTTCCATCTGATCACACCGCAGAGAAAGTATCGTGCAGAAGCGGAAAAGCAGATCGCGGAGGCAGGCTGCCGGACACGTTCTGACAGTGTGCGTGTGGTAGAAGCGCTGGTGACGGCCAGCCCGGAGTTCTTCAAGGGAAAGAAACGAGCGGAAATCAAAGAATACTTCATCTATGCTTTGGATTTCATCAAGGAGCATCAGGCAGAAAAAACGATCATTTCCGCAGTCGTTCACATGGACGAGAAAACACCGCATATGCACCTCTGCTTCGTACCATTGACGGAAGACGGACGGTTATCCGCAAAAGATATCGTCGGCAACCGGAAGAAGCTGACTTGGTGGCAGGACGAGTTTTGGAAGCACATGGTCAAGAAGTATCCGGAACTGGAACGCGGAGAAAGTGCAAGCGAGACCGGCAGAGAGCACATCCCGCCAAGGCTCTACAAGGAAGCCGTTCATCTGAACAGTCTCAGGGATAAGATCATGGAGCTTCTTTCCGGCACAAATCCGCTGAATGCCAGATCTCGCGCAGCGGAGATTGAAAAGCTTCTGGACAAGTATATTCACGGTGTTGAGGTGATGAAAACAAAGCTCAGGAAATACGACACCGAATACAAGACACTCACTGCTGAAAATGCAGAACTGGAAGGTAAGCTCCGGACAGCGGAAGATGCTGGAAAAGAGAGGATCGCTAACAGGCTCAAATATGCCGGTATGGAAAAGGAGCTTCAGGAGCTTCATTCGATGCTGTACAACATCCCGCCGGAGATCCTGACTGCATTCAGACAGCGCAGTAAAAGGCAGAAAGCAGTTTCAATTGAGCAACCGTAACAGCACCGTTTATTTGCCTTTCCTTGCTCCAAAACAGGGGTAGCTACTCCATTTTTTGCAGCGATCAGAGCGTGGACGATATATTTATCCACTCGGGGCAAATGAGCGTTACAAGGCGTTTTACAGAGGAGAAACAAGCGATGAACAATGAATTGATGCATAACGAGGACTTCATTCGTTGTTCTACAATGATTGCAGAACTTCTGATGAAGTACAAAGCTATGGAAGATAAAGACGCCGGAGAGGGCGGGATGCAGGAAGAAGCATCCTGCTCTCTTCTTTTTTTCGTGAGCCTATTGAAAAGTCTATTGTCATCGCTTATACTATGAATTGCAGATGTTTATTACTGACAATGAATTTGAACGGAGGGAGTGCTGTCCATGGAAAACGCATACATATATACCCGTGTTTCGACCTTGATACAAGTGGACGGTTTTTCCCTTGATGCGCAGGAAACGGAGATCCGTGCTTTTGCGGAAGCACGAAAGATCAATATTGTCGGAAAATATACGGACGAAGGCAAATCCGGCAAGAATGCCGAACATCGTCCCGCATTTACGCAGATGATGGAGGATATCCGGAGCAAAAAGGATAACATCCGATATGTGCTTGTTTTCAAGCTTTCCCGTTTTGCCAGAAACACCAGCGACACCGCGAAATATCTTCAGGAGCTTGCAAGCTACGGGATCGGCCTTCTGGGAGTTAAGGATGGTATTGACACTTCAACTGTTACCGGCAAGATGATTGCCAATATCATGGGGGCCGTTGCAGAGGTTGAGCTTGAAAACATCCATGAGCAGACACTTGCCGGAAGACAGCAGAAGGCACGAAATGGTCTCTGGAATGGAGCACAGGCTCCTTTCGGATATGCTCTGGAAGACAAGAAGCTGATTATCTGTCCCAATGAAGCAGAGATCGTGAAAGAGATCTACCGGCTCTATACGGAAGAAGGCCAGAGCATCAGTTATATTTCAAAGAAACTCAACGATGAAAACATCCGGCGTGAACAGCGCGGAAATGTAAAAATCTCCGGTTTTACGGACAGAACCATCCGAATCATTCTCAGCAATCCGGTTTATGCAGGTATGATTTCTTATGGCCGTCGCCATACGGTCAAGGTTGAAGGAACAAACAATGAAACAAAGGTTGTGAAGCAGGATGACGAAAGCAAGATCATTCTTGTTGACGGGGTGCATGAACCTATTATCAGCAAAGAGACCTTTGCAAAGGCCGAAGAACGTCTGAAAAAGAATGTCGCCCACCGGAAGACCCGGAGTGACAGCACGACAGTCTATCCGCTGACCGGCCTTATCAAATGCCCTGACTGCGGAAAGAACATCTTCGGTTATACGGCTCCGCCGAGAAAAAAGAAGAACGGAAAAGAAGGCTATTATCCGAGATATATTTCCTACCGCTGCATTTCCGGCAGAGACCGGAACGGGATCACCTGTTCCCTTGCCAACAAGTATTACAGCGGTACGAAGCTGGAAACCGAGGTGCGGGAGGTCATATCCTCCATGGTGACGATTCCGGAGTTTATGGAGAATATTTCACAGAAGATTGATGTCCAGACGGATGTGAAAGCGCTCCGGAAAAAGCAGACGACAATCAGAAATGAGATTACCAAGTATAACGGCAATCTGATCCAGACTGAAAAGCGGCTGACGGAGCTTGATGCTGCGGATAAACATTACGAAAAGAAGGTAGACAGTCTGAACCGCATCCTGGATGATTTGTACGAAAAAATCGAAGATGCCCAGGCGAGACTTGACGAGGTAAATCAAGAAATTGCTATGGTCGAAAAATCTGCTATGACAAAGCAGTCTATCTTTGAAATGCTGGAAGGTTTCAGCAAGTATTATGATGTAATGTCACCGGGGGATAAGAAAGCACTGCTGCAGGCGATGATTTCCTCCATTGAAATCTATGACATTCAAAGAGGAAAGCGCGCAGACGGGCATCTGATTAAGAAGATCCACTTCACCTTCCCTGTTACCTACGACGGCGAAAGTGGTGCCCTATTTGTCAGAACTAATGAACAGCAAGTTGAGTGCGTGGTATTGATGACAAATGTAAAAAACAAATAAGCGCCTGAAAAACGGCCTGAATACAGGGCTTTCAGGTGATTTGCCATCTGCCGAAAATGTGCTTTTTGGCGGCTGGGATGCCGGAAAGCCCTGTATTTTTATGTGCGTGATTGTTCGCGGAAACACATCCACAGCCTTTCAGGGCGGCTTCCGGCGGACGGGGTTGTGTAGACGGAAAAGACGGTGGTTGATTGTATGAGGGAACA
>Ga0255340_1001659_pt1 | contig 28296 bp, 40 predicted proteins | sample wastewater_treat_7_FD_192417 | JGI IMG/M metagenome (GOLD analysis project Ga0255340, IMG submission 192417) | Wastewater microbial communities from Lulu Island WWTP, Vancouver, Canada - plant10 | ecosystem: Engineered > WWTP > Wastewater > Unclassified | place: Canada: Vancouver, British... | reverse complement strand
GATCTGGACCTGTACTCCTTACCCGTGTGCAAGTCAAGAACGAGAAGCAGAAATGCTTATTGAACTCCATAAACGCTACAACGGAAGTGCTGGAGCAGCGATCGCCGAGTCAATGGCAGAGTTTGATGAAGCCTGGAAAGAACATCAAGAACGAACTAAGAACCAAGAGTCAACCTAGATTTTCCAGTATTCATTTTCACGGTTCAACAGTAGAATAGATTAACCTAACCAACGGAGATTTGAAATGTTTAACAATATGAAACCATTGCCGAAAGCGATCATGATCGCTGCCCCAATTGCTTTGGCAGTCTGGGGATACACAACATTCGCACCAAAGAAGGTCGCCGAACCAGTTGTTACTCCGGTCGTAGTGACTGCGGTACCTGCTGAGTCCGAAGCAGTGACTCGAGCGGCAGCAATGGTCGAAGCACCAGTTGCGACTGCGCCACAAGTCCAAGAAGCACCAGCACAATCCAACGTGACATCCGGCGATGCCGGTATGGCAGCGTTGTTGAAGGCAGGCAAGAAGTAATCTCTCAACCAAACTGAAAGGACACCACGCCAATGAAACGAATCCTCTTTGCTCTGGCAGCAATGCTCGCCTTGACAGCTCAGGCGGCGCCTGTGGGCATCGCCTCTGGTCAGCCAACTGGTACTAACCACCCGATGGCAGCCAACATCGCAGCGGTCTGCTCCACACCAACATCGCCGATCAACAACGTGTTGAGCGACGGTTCTCTGGACAACATTCAGAAAATCTACGGCGACAAGAACACGCAGTACGGCATCATTCAAGCTGATGCTTTGGAATACATGCGCGGTCAAGATCCGAAGATGATGGATCGCATCGTGATGATCTTTCCGTTCTTCTCCACGGAAATGCATATCGTTGCCAAGGACGGCAGCCCGATCACTTCACTGGCACAGTTGTCAGGCAAGCGTGTTGTTGAAGGTCCAGAAGGTTCAGGCACTTGGGTGTCTGTTCAGGTGATCAAGGCATTGACTGGGATCAAGTGGACGCCGATCAAAGCATCGCAAAAAGAAGGATTCGACATGGTGATGGCAGGACAGGCAGATGCCGAGTTCATCGTTGCCGGTGCGCCAATCAAGATGCTCGAGACCAGCGTTGGTTTCAAATTGGTCCCTCTACAAGATCCGTCGCTAGACAAGTTTGGTCTGTACACTAAGGCATTGCTCCCAAGTGGAATGTACAAGTCCGTGAAGGGCACGACACAGACTTACAAGGTCGACAACGTGTTGGCAACATATGCCTTCAAGAATCAGTATCAAGCAGAAATTGGTGAGTTGGTTACATGTATCACTCGCAACATTGGCAAGCTCCAATCCGGTGACTACCATCCAAAATGGCGTGACGTTGATCCTCTGGACATCGATCGCATCAAGTGGGCAGCACACCCGGCAGCAGTGGCAGCGATCAAACGCGCCTCCAGGAAGTAATCCCGAAGAGACATAATGTTTTGCTCCGATCATTATGTCTCTTCAACCCAAATCGGAGAAAAATCTGTGATATAATCGCAGGTAGACAACTTTGAAAAGGTATCCATCCAAATGAAAAAGAAACTCCTGGTCTCGTCCATCCTTCAAGCAACTTTGCTCAATCAATTCCTGATTGGCGAAATCCAGACTGGATTCTGGAAAGAGCAGCGCCCAGTTGCTCACGGTGCCGCTTGGGATGACGTTCAAATCGTTGTGTCTCCTACAAACCAAGTCGGTCCTATCGACGGTTTCAAACCGCTGCGGTTCTATGACTTCTTGAACCCAGAGTTCACGAAGCTGTACGAAAACAAACTGGTTGAAATCGCTCGCACGGTCAAACCGACGATGACATTCAAGGCATTGAAGAAGGAACTGATCGAACTGGCACGAATCATCGGCGGTCGTATGACCGACAAGACTCAAGAACCAGCACGTGTGTTCCGTGGCAACAACCGTGCTGACTTCGATGTCATTCGCACTGTCGATCGTCAAAAGGTCATGACCGTTGCTGGTGCCAAGGAAGCAGTCAAGAAGGCGACTTCATCAGTGAAGAAGACCGCCGTCAAGAAGGCAGTTGCTACCGCCGTCAAGAAGACTACGGTCAAGAAGGCAACGGTTGCTGCGCCAACAACTGGCGTTACGGTAACCAAGACCTCGGCAGGAGCAACTGTTCGCAAGGTTGCTGCTAAGAAGGCAGTTGCAGCGTAATGGTGATGATCACGACAACCCTCGAACTTTTACCGTTCGAGGTGCCTACCGAAATCCGCGTTAAGACAGCGCCAGCACGTCGGCAGGAAGGTCTTCGGGAAGGAATGACGCTACAGTTCGATGAGGTCAATGAAGAGACAATCGATACGCTCTGCGCTGAGTTCCGTGAAGCGATTATCAAGCGAAGAAACTTTCTCCGCGATCTGAAAATTCGCACTGCCGATCCAACGTATTAAGTTGGATCTAACAAAAGAAAAGTCACCTAAATGGTGACTTTTTTGTTTGTGGTAAATTAAAAACCGAATTGATTACTTCTCCTTAAATAGACCTATAGTCAGTAATTTCTAGGAGCAAGTAATGCTAATTGATTCGATCAAGTTGATAGAAGGTTCTAACGTATTCTTGTATTCAACCTAGTTCTCCCGGCAGCGGCAAGCGCACCAGCTTCGCCATCACTCGGCGAACTTTATTTTGACACGACAACATCGTCGGTGACAGTCTATGATGGCTCGCTTTGGGCAACATTGTCTGGCACAGCCCTTGTGGATCTTGCTACTGGTGTGTCTGGCAATTTAGGTGTCTCGCATTTGGATACTTGATCCGGTGTGTCAGCGTCAACATTTTGGCGCGGTGACGGAACATGGGCAACACCAGCAGGTGGAACGGCTTGGACAACGTTCAATTGGCCTACTGTTAATACCGCCGGGTATGATCTGTTTTACGATGGTGTCGATTATGTTGCCCTTGGCGTTGGCGGCCAAGCAATGAAGTTATTGAAGTAAATATTCTTAGGTCGAGCGGACTAACCGCTCGACCTAGATTTACTTTTACCGATAAATAGATTTGTAGTTATAATTACATCAAGCTAAGACGATAGGCGTCTACGCATCAAACTGTTGTTCGAGGAGCTCGAAATGACAACATATAAAAAAGACGTTACCGTCTACATTGGCAGGTTCAACCCATTTCACTTGGGACATGCGCACGTTCTCGAACGCTCGCTGAAGACTTCAAAACTCACTATTGTTCTTGTCGGATCATCTGGGCAAGCGCGCAATCTCAAGAATCCTTTCACCTTTGCTGAACGCAAGGAAATGATTCAGGCATTTGTCGATCAAGCGCCTGTCGGTTCAATTGGCGACCTGATCATTTTACCACTTCGTGATTACCCGTATTCTCACAACACTTGGATCAAGTCGGTTCAACACTCTGTAACTACCGCCGTCGAGCAATACTGTAAAGAAAAAACTCGTGGCGGCAACCCTATGTTGCTGACTGACGTCCACATCACTGGGTCTGATCGTGACGATTCAACTTGGTATCTCAAGTCATTCCCTCAGTGGAAGAAAGACTTCGTTGATGCGCACAACAATCGACCAGCGAATGCCGATGGTGACATCAGCGCAACCAGCGTTCGTCAAGTTCTTTATGAGAGCAGGTTGTCTGCTAACGACTTTGCGTCTCTTGATGTAAAGGTACCACACACAACTACAATGTTTCTCTGGCGTTTTGCTAATGCCGGCAAACTTGAATCGCTGCGTCGTGAGTATGACTTCATCAAGAAGTACAAGGAGCGTTGGAGTACAAAACCATCCAAGCGGCGTGTTCTTGCTGAGGCACAACAGTGCGGTATCACCGCACAACCCGAGGCATTACAGGAGTTTGCTGAAGCGTTTGCTCCGCCATACGCTCCTACCTTCAACTGCGCAGATGCTGTCGTGATTCAGTCCGGTCACATTTTGGTTGTTAAACGTGGGTCCGAACCAGGTAAAGGTCTGTGGGCATTGCCCGGTGGATTCATCAACCAGAATGAACGAAGCGCTGATGCGGTAGTTCGTGAACTGATTGAAGAAACAGGAATTCGTTTGGCAACTGGCAAACGCGCTCTTGAAATCACTGAGTCGATGTTGAAAGGATCCATCAAAGACAAAGAACTCTTTGATGACCCAGAACGTTCAGCACGTGGTCGCACCTTCACAACAGCGTATCTGTTTCGCCTCGACGATACCAAACCGTTGCCAATCGTAAAAGGACAAAATGTCCCTACTTACGAGTCTGGCGGAAAAGACATCGTCGAGACTGAAGATGCCTTCTGGTTGTTATTGGATCGTGCTATTGAGAACCCGTCGAACTGGTTCGAAGATCACCACGCGATCGTCAACTGGGCAATGTCTGTTAAAGACAGCAACTGAGCAAGTACGGGGTGTTGCTACGACCCCATTTAATCGCAGCAAACTTTAGGAGAAAATCATGGGAAATTTGAATCTGCCCGGTGTCGACAAATTCATGTCGCGTATGTTCCGCAAAGCGGATGGTGTTGTTTGGGATCTGATGTCCGGAAAGATCGGCGTTCAGACTGAAGACGGAATCGCTACCCTCGAAGGCGAAGGTGATGATGCGCAAATCAGCATCAACATGTTCGACGAGTTTGGTGTTGCGTTGCCAGCATTTGCCCAGTCCACTCCAGTCGCTTCCGTCAAGGTCGGTGACATCATCTACAGCGGCAAGACTCGCATCACTTGGGTCGTTGAAGTCAAGGGTGCCGGAACTGACAAAGTGTCGTTCAAGGTCATGAAACCAAATGGCGAAACCGTCGCATGGAATCCACCAAAGGTATCGATGCTCGGTCTCGAGTCTGGTGTGATGGTACTGCGTTCGCTGATGTCAATGCTGCCGAATGGCGACAAGGGTCTTGGTCAAATGCAGAACATGCTGCTGCCAATGATGATGATGGGCGGTGGCGAACTCGGCGGTGACAGCATGGAAAAGATGATGCCTCTGATGCTGATGTCGCAGATGAACAACGGCGCTACTGGCGGCGATGCTGGTGGCATGGGTCAGATGATGCAGACTATGATGATGATGAAAATGATGGGCGGTAATAACCCATTTGGCGGATCATCTAGTGGTTCTACTTCTGGACGCTCGCCCTTCAATCGTAGCTAATTATGTCATTCGGCATAGTTCTACTTTGCCTTATTACGGTTGGCGGCATTTGGTGTCGCCGATCTGAAAAGCGAAACTGGAATAATGGTGTCTGCATAATCTCTGGACAACCTTGGGTGTTATTTGATACTGATTCTCAAGGTGGTCGTGGATACAAAGACGGACAAGGTAATTTCTGTTGGATCTCGTATCGCGTTGATACGATCCGCAACTAAGGAGAAAGACATGGGATCAGCACGTTGGAGCAGTTCGGATTACACTTCGTACGCATCTACCACAAACTATCGCACCGCATCTCGCGAGGAGGTGTTCACAAGCCGGTCAATGCCGCAAGCACTTGACCCAGCGAAAATCACTCTTCGTGAGTCATGCGATTCTGACTTGAATCCAAACAGCACCCCAATCATCATGGCGCTCGACGTCACTGGGTCGATGGGCATGTATGCTGAGATGATTGCGAAAGAATCGTTGCCAGAATTGATGGGTGCAATTCTCGAAACTTCGCCTGTCAAAGATCCGCACATGATGTTCATGGGCATTGACGATGTACACACTTCGCGCGGTTGTGCTCTTCAAGTTTCGCAGTTTGAAGCAGACATCAAGATCCTCGAGCAACTTCGTCAGGTTTACCTGGTAGGCGGTGGCGGTGGTAACAACAGCGAAAGCTACGATTTGGCATGGTACTTCGCCGCGCACAAGACTGCTATCGACTGCTTTGCCAAGCGGAACAAGAAGGGTTACCTCTTCACATTCGGCGACGAAGAGGCACCATACGAAACACTGTCTGAACGTGAATTGCGTTCGGTGTTTGGTGAAGGTCAGTTTGTCAGCACTACCCCTGCCGAAGCGCTGGCTCGTGCTAAGGAACGCTACCAAGTGTTCCACGTTGTGATCGAACAAGGTTCTTACTTTGGATCGCGTCCACAACGCGTGAAAGAGACTTGGACTGAAATGCTCGGCAACAACGTCATCTTCCTGAAAGATGCGAAGGACCTGTCTGAAGTAGTACTCGCAACTTTGCGAGTCGCAGAAGGTGAAGACCTTGACACAGTGATTGCCGGATCAAAGAATCCAAAAGCACTGCGCCATGCCTTCGCTAACGCGCTGAAAGACTGACCTTCCCAGGACGTGGTATAATGACATACCACGTCCTAAAAGGAATATACATATGTCAGCAGCCTCAGTTGTTATTGGAGCAAATTTCGGTGATGAAGGCAAAGGTCTCATCACCGACTTTGAAGCGCGTCGATTGAATCCTCGGTTTGTCACTCGCTTCAATGGTGGTGCGCAAGCCGGACACACTGTGACAACTTCTGATGGGCGGCGACATGTCTTTGGACATGTCAGTTCTGGCACCTTTGCCGGATCTGATACGTTCCTATCTTCGAACTTCATTTTCAATCCATTGGCTCTAACACGCGAACTAAGCGTGCTTGGCAAAGAGTCCGACCTCAAACAGCATCCGTACATCCTCGTCAGCGACAAGGCACGAGTGACAACCATTTACGATATGCTGATCAACGGCATTATTGAAACGCTGCGCGGCAATGATCGACACGGATCGTGCGGAATGGGCATCAACGAGACTGTCACTCGCCACGAATTCTTTCCAATGTCTTTTGGATCCCTTCGATTCAACAGCACATTCGACATCGAAACGCAACTCGAAAAGATCTACCGAGAGTGGGTGCCGAAGCGACTGGCACAACTTGGAATTGACAGCGTGCCAAAAGACTTTGTCAGCGCCCTGTATAGCACCGACCTATCAAAGGTCGCCCATGACATGAAGTCTGCTGTAGAATTGCATGCTAGTCCTGGCAATTGGGCAGCGTCAGTAAAGCGCGGACCACTCGTATTTGAAGGCGCTCAAGGTCTGATGTTGGACGAGTTCATGGGTGAATTTCCTCACGTGACTCGTAGCATCACTGGATTGCCTGCGGCAATCGTCGCAGCGGCAGAGCTCAATGTGAAATCATTGAAACCGATTTACGTGACTCGCGCATATCTTACACGGCACGGCGCTGGTCGTCTCGAGAATGAAGGCATTGAATTCGGCGCCGCCAGCACGCCAGACGACAAAACAAATGTTGAGAATCCTTGGCAAGGCAAAATTCGCTACGCACCATTAGAACCAAACATGCTTCGTAGCTTCATTGAGGCGGATCTTGAACGTGCCAAATTCGTTGCTCAAGCACTTGGTGTCACAATTGAACCGCCAACACTTGCTGTCACCTGCCTCGATCAAATCCACAGCGATGTCACGGTCATCGATTGCTACGACAATCCAAGAACCTGTAAAGTCGAAGTGCCGAAAGACGATCTGCCGGAATTCTTAGTTCGTCGCTTTGATCCGAAATACGAGATGTCCGTTTCTCATGTGAGTCGCGGACCGACAGCTGCCGACGTTGAATACCTCAGGCGATAAACCCGAACCTAATTTTTTCAAGTTTTTCATTTTTCAAAATAGAGTATAATCACTTCACTGAATGCCGATAGACGGTGTTCTTTCATTAACTGATAAGGAGCTTATCATGGCACTACAACCAAACAAAATCGCAAAAGCTTGTGCTCGGTCTCTCGACGCTTTGAAGTCGATCATGACAAACACCGACTCGTACAAAGCGAGCATGTACCTTCAATACCCTCCGGGCACTGAGTACGTTTACTCGTACATCGAATCCCGTGGTGGCAAGTACGACCGCACTCTGTTCTTCGGTCTCCAAACATTCATCAAGCAATACCTGTCCAAGGTCATTACGCAAGAACAACTCGAGTTCGCTGCCGAAGTCTGGGATGCCAATGGCATGCCGTTCAACCGTGAAGGTTGGCAGTACATCATCGATGTCCACGGTGGCAAATTGCCTGTCAAGATTCGCGCCGTCCTTGAAGGTACGTTGGTCCCAACCAAGAACGTGATGTGTATCATCGAGAACACCGATCCGAAATGCTTCTGGTTGACTACCTGGATCGAGACTGCTCTGCTCCGCGCTATCTGGTACCCAACTACCGTTTCCACTATGTCCTGGGACATCAAGCAGATTCTGCGTGAATACCTGAACAAGTCCGGCGATGTTGCTGGTCTGCCATTCAAGCTCCACGACTTTGGTGCTCGCGGTGTCTCGTCTGCTGAATCTGCCGAACTCGGCGGTGCTGCTCACTTGGTGAACTTCATGGGCACCGACACTGTCGCCGCTCTGATTCGCATCTCTGCCGATTACAACGCTCCTCTGAAGTCCATTGGCTACAGCATCCCTGCCGCCGAGCACAGCACCATCACCTCATGGGGTCGTGAAAACGAAGTCGATGCGTATCGCAACATGGTCAAGCAGTTCGGTAAGAAGGATGCGATTCTCGCAGTTGTGTCCGACAGTTACGACATCTACAAGGCATGTGAACTGTGGGGAACAACTCTGAAAGAAGATGTTGTGAACTCTGGTGCCGTGGTCGTGATTCGTCCTGACTCTGGTGACCCAATCGTAGTGATCCCAAAGATGCTGAAGATTCTGTCTGACAAGTTCGGATACGACGAGAACGACAAGGGTTACCGTGTGCTGAACAACGTTCGCATCATCTGGGGTGACGGCATCGATCCGCTGGCGCTGAAGAGCATTCTTCGCACCGTGGTCGATGTGTGTGGATACTCTGCTGACAACTTCGCCTTCGGCATGGGTGGCGGTTTGCTTCAGAAACTGGATCGTGACACTCAGAAGTTCGCGATGAAATGCTCCGCAGTCGGTGTTCGCGAACAATATAACAGCGACGACTTTAGTGAACTGGTCTGGCGTGATGTGTTCAAGGATCCAATCACTGACCAAGGCAAATCCTCCAAGAAGGGTCGTGTTGCTCTGTGGGTCAGCGGTGGTGAATTCGAAACCAGCGTTGAAGCACCAACTCACTGGACTGATCGTGGTACTGGTTGGTCCGAAGCGATGGTGACCTACTTCGAAGATGGTGAACTGACCATTGATCAGACCTTTGCTGAAATCCGTGAACGGTCTGAGGCATAATGTTCAACGACACAAAGGCGATTCTGACCAGCGAGCAAATCGCTGAGAAGATTCGTCTTTTCAATTTGACATCACCATATGACTGGAGCATCTTCGACGATGTTCCAGAATCTCAACAAGTCAATGTGATGTATCCATTCAATTTCGTCCCAAAATTGAAGTCACAGTGATTTTTAAAGGAACATCATGCTAGTTTACGTTGCCGCAGCATACTCATCAGTCGCAGACAAAGATGCCTTGATGAAGGCGATCATGCGATTCACTGGCGAATACATGCTGACCAACCGTGGCAGCGCCCTAGTGTCACCGCTGTTCAACCACTACTCGCTCGATCAAGTGCCAACCCTTGGCACTGACTGGATTTTCTGGAAGGAGTATTCAACCACACTTCTTCGTAAATGCGACGAGATGATTGTGCTGGTTACCAACGACACAGCATCATCCACTGGTGTCAGAGCAGAAGTCGAATTGGCAACAGAACTCGGAATCAATATCACGTACTTCGACATGGACAAGTACATTACTCTTTCGAAAGAAATAAATGATTTTGCCAGCGCCAACAACGAATGATCTAACCCTCATCGCGCAAATCGCTGAATTGAAACTTCAACTTCTTCAGGCAAACCAGCGCTACGAAAACGCGAATCGCCTTGCGCTATCGTACATGAAGGAATTTGAAGATCGCGGGTTGGTGTACATCGCAAAACAAGTGGAGACCTAAATGGCAGAGATCAAATATCAAGATTCATCGAACCCGATGTTTGTCCATGTTGTTGATGGGCGTGAATACTCGTTCTCAGTTGCTTACCTGCCAAAAGATCGGTATGATTGGTTCTGTGATGTTGTCGGCAAGCAAATGACGACTATAGCATCCGCTGCCGAAATAAAAGGCGAAAGAACTGTTCGCTCAGCAATCAAAGAGGCTCTTGGAATCCTAAATGACTAACTCTACTCAAACATCTCTAGACTTCTCTGCGCCGCGTCAGGATGCTTCGCCGCGTTGGCATCAACGCTCAGTCCGCGAATATGCGATTCTCTTTTCTCGTCTGAAAAGAGCAGAAGCAAAGTTTCGTGCTGAATCCGGCAAATTCCAAGGTGGCAATTCTCTGTGGAACGATTGGAGTGAACGTCCACGATCAGGTGCTCGCTGGACTTCCGAAGAACTCATCGCCGTTGAAACCATGTTGGAGCAAATGACACAGCACACCTTCGCCCCACTCAACGAAGTTCATCTGTGCCACATCGCTTGGCGCCATGGTCGATCGGCAAATGCTGTTCGTGAAAAACTCGCCGAACACCTCGGTTTCAAACGCTACTATTCAATCTTTGAGGCAACACTATGATCGATCTTGAACGACCAAAAATTCCATTGGCAAAAGTCTATCTGACTCGTCGAAACCTGCTGGCGCTGCTTTCAAAACTTGATCGCGATGCCGCTGGTGAAGAGACTGCCTGTGCAATCATCAAACACAAAAATGATGTGCCGGCATACCAGCAGACCATGAACAGCATTATGGTCATTGCTGTCCAAGATGAGGATTATTACAACGCGCTTGCTCGACCTGCTGGGGTCATGCATCCTTCAGACGAAGCGAAACTTCCAAAACCTTCCTTAGGGACAGAGTTCGGTGCGACAGATAGTCCTGTTCGATCGTAGAACTCCGCCAGGGACATCAAAGGGATAGAGCATCAATGGTTCTATCCCTTTTTGCTTTATTGTCCCTGCCGCCGTTATAGGTGGTCGTAACGCTTTGTAAAGTCCCGTCAAAAATAGTCAGGATGTGATATACTTCAACATTAAGAAGTATCTCTAGGAACCGTTATGTTAAACCGTCGAACCAATTTTGGTGCCCTTCAGGAAGAAGAGATTGCCGCGGCAGACCATCTTTTCACCACACCAACAGCGGCACTGAAACTCATTGCCATTGGACACCCTGGTGTTTTCAAGATGATTCGGCATCGCTGGGGCACAAGGTATCTGAATGACGCTCTGAATCGAATGATTCTTCAGGCGGCAGAACATCGCAAGATGCCAGACTTCATGGAACGTCGCGAAACTATTCGCAAACCCTTTACCATGGAAGAGGCAATGGCGCTGATGACAATCCTCGAGACACATGAGAAATATTTGAAGGGGCAATCGGCATCGAGCGATAAATAAGCAATATCGCCCGAGAATGATCAATGAAACTCCATGAACTAAAGCAGGCGCACAAGCGCAAATCCGACTACCACGAATTCATCTACAAAGAATGGGATGGGTTTGAACCAGATGGTTTCTATGTGAAACCATTTGACGTTGCGGTCGAATACTTTGGCGAGCACACTTCGTATTCTGATCATCCGTATCAGGACTCTACTGCTCGCGAACATCACCCTGGTTCGCTCTCAATCGAAAGTTTGAAGGCAGCAGAAGATGTAATCTTCATGGATGAAACTGGCAAATCAGAAGTCAAGCGCTTCAAAAAGGGCACAGACCTTAAGGACATTCCTGGTTACGATGCTTCGTGGAACAACTTCTTTTTCGACAAAGCCGTAGAAGACTTTGGTGACTAATGGCAAAGATCATTTCAAAAAGAGGGCAAGTAAAAAGTGCGCCGCAACGGGAAGTGATTGAAACGCAGATCTCAATCATTGAACTCGACGACGGATTCACTCCTACGCCAGAAGAACTCGAACACATCAAGCGAGTCTTTGAAAGTATTCGCGAACAGCTTGATGCGATCGTAGGAGGTTGACATGCCAAACCGTTTGATTAAACTTTATGCCCGCCGCTCAGGCAAGTCTGAAGAGGCAGTTGACGGGTATTGGAATGAGGCGAAGAAGTCTGCTAAGGACGCAGGATTTTCTGAAGACGATCCTAAGTTCTGGGCATACGTTAATGCGATCACGCAGAAGCGCGCTGGACTTAAAGAGGCGCAAACCTTTAAAGAGTTTCTCAAGAGCTCGACCTAGAATTAGTTTTTGAATTGTTCCTGTTCTCGAAGTAAAATACACTCATGGAGGCAATATGAAAGATTTGAATCCAGTAGCTTTGTAATTTTTAGGTGCTACAGCTATTCTGTAGCGATTGTTGTAATTCGGACTGAGTTAATGAATCCAACACGGCGGTTCGATTCCGCCCAGCTCCACCATAAGAGTTTTGTGAATTTTTATGATGGGGCTGACCAGGCTATCGACTGGGTTACTGAGATGATGATACGCAACACGTCAGGCGATCGACGTTAAAGAAGCAAAATCTGTAACTGCAAACGTTGCTAAAAACGACGAATCTTTCCTACTCGTAGCGTAAGATTTATCTGAGGTTCGGTAAGTTCCTTATCACCAAATACTTGCATTAGGCGGGATCTGAGTTTGGGTAAAACCAAGTCCAGGTCCCGTCTTCGTTATATTTTCGTTTCCTACCTTTTGCCATAGCCGAAAGTTTTGAAGCACCTTTTTTGGCGTTGGCAGCAGACATAGAATTAGTTTTGCCTTTGTTCCAACCTGCTGCGGCACAAGTCTTTGAAATCCCTTTTTGCGATTTTCTATTTCTTGCGGAGACAGTGTTCGAACACTTGTATGAACTTCTTTAGTGTTTCGATTTGTCAATATATACACATACGGTAGGAACATTTTTGCCTCCTAAGTTTATTTATTGTAGAAGAAAAGTTTTGATAAAATATTCATCATAGCAACCTAACTAGGTTCCGCTTATTCATATTCAGCAAAAGAAGGTAACGTGTCATTCTTTTCTTCAGCACTTCTGGCAGCTTCAATGCTCTTTCAAACTCAAGCTCCGGTGCCTGAGAAGAAAATCTTCACACCTCTTATTTCCTTCGAGAACTACGCGCTAAGCGTGAACATCGAGTCGATTGCTATCCTCGGCAATCGTGACAATCCTCTAGTCGGACTCGACATGGAGCTAGTCATGGTTGAACCACTCAAGAGTTCAGACCAATCAAAAACCCCGATCAAATCATTTGTCAATACCGTAGTTGCGGATTGTCGCTCCGACACGCTATATGTCGTAGTTAGTAGAGGGTTTGACGTTGGCGGTTCACTGGTATTCTCTTCCGCTGATCCGATTACTATCGCGCCAAAACCATTCGACGTCACACCCGCTCGTTTGATCCTCAACTTCACCTGTAAACCAATCGAGAAGATCGAGCGAGACAAAATTAAACCAAGTTTGCCGGCAAAAGGTATTACCGTCTAATTTTGTGGTATAATGAATCATCGCCTTATTAGCTCAATGGTAGAGCAAGAGCCTCTAAAACTCATGGTCGCCGGTTCGATCCCGGCATAAGGCACCATTTTACAGGATCCATATGCGCCCTTCAACTATTGGTTTCATCTTCGCGATTATTTTGTCGCTGTACTTTGCGATTCTGGCATATGGCGGACCAATCTCGCCGTCACACACTGGGCTTTGGGTAGTTTCCGCTCATCTGTGGAACGCGCTTACAGCAATGGCAACGTTCTGGTGTATCCTTTGGTTTGGCGAATGGCTGGCAAATACGCGCCGCGTTGAAGCCGAAGAAGATCTTGAAGACGATGAACTTGCAACCCTTCAGGCATTGCCTGAAATCGAAGACACTCCACAAAAATAACTCACCGTCTCGTAGCTCAATTGGTAGAGCGTCGACTTCTAAACTCGCGGGTTATCGGTTCGAGTCCGATCGAGACGGCCACTTACATCTATGACAACATTTCAAAAACTCTCTGATCAAGCAGAAATCTATTACTGGCGTTCCAAGCGTGAGTACCACAATTACGGTCACGCAAAAAATGTTGCGGCAGTGGTCAAGACCTTAAAGCAGAATCCATCTGATGCGCTAGTACTTGCTGCGCTCTGGCATGATGCTGTGTACTTTCCGCAGGCAAAAGAATCCGCCAATGAATATGCATCAGCTGCTGCTTTGAACTACGAGTTTCAGCAGTTGCGAAAAGATGGCGTGACGAAACCTGAAGACGAGAAGATGGTGAGCGACGCTTGCTACATGATTGAGCGTACTCGTGTTAGCGTTCATCTCATGCCGATAGAACTTTGGGATTGCCAACCAGGCGAAAAGAAAGAAGAACTGGCGATTTTGCTAGATGCTGACTTGTCGTCGCTAGCTTCACCGTATCACGATTTTGTTTTGAATCAGCGAAACATCATTCTTGAAAATTATGCCGAAGTAAATGCTGCGTCTCATATTGTGAGCGCTAATTTTCTCAGCGGGTTAGCATCTGCTCGCCAAAAGATCTTCCACACCAAAGCTGGTCGATCGTACTTTGAAGAGCTGGCACAGTCAAACATCAAGCGATACCGCGATGAATGCGTATCTGGCGAGATCATGTTTTTCTGATAAATAAAGTTGTACAGTTTGAAAGAACTGTGTTATAATGAAATTTCTTGAGAAGACTTGAGTTGGTCAAGTCAGTATCTTCAAACCGTAGCATTGACCGGACCCGCCTTCACCACGCTACAAACGAAGGCAATAACTAGTGAGAAATTATCATGAAAGCCTAGAACCTCAAATCTTATCATATGCGCAATTTGCCTTCAGCAAATTTTCTTTTTCGCGTATCTGATATTTTTAGGCGTGTCTCTTCAGACATCCTACGCCCTTTCAAACCATCGGATATTGCTTTCCGAGTTTCGGTTGATCGCGGTTTCCCTCGCAATTGTTCCTTAAAAGATTCTGGTTTTGGACGACCTTTTGTTGTTGCGGATATTTTTCTCTTTGCCTCTTCAGGCATCTTGAACCCTTTAACAGCTAAAGAAATACGTCTTCTGGTCTCTTCGCTTCGCGGCACACCGCGCATTTGTGCTGCGTATTCTTCGCGTATTATTGCAAAAGTCCTAGAGTTAGGAATGTGGGTCTTTGACGAGACTGTTCTCTTCAGCGCAAAAACCATTTTTCGTTTATCTTTGCCGATGACCATCTTGACTAGAAGTCGATGTGCCACAAAGTGCTCACGCGCAGTAAGACGAATCAAATTTGACTTCTCATTTGAACCGCCAAGCGACTTCGGGATCACGTGGTGGACTTCTCCATATCCGTCAAAAGTGTTAGCTTGCCGATTTGAAATCAATGAAAAATACCAAGCAGAATATTTGTTGTCAAGGAACATATGAAAACCTACCTTTACTCTATTAGCCGAAAAGACATACCGCTGTCACAACAGGCAATTCAAGCAGCTCATGCCGCAATTGAATACGCTCGTCTATTTATGACAAAGGAGACATCTCACCCTTCCTACATCCATCTGACTATTCGCGACAAGCAGCAGCTTGAGAAACTTCGTGCGGACCTTCAAAAAGCGGGCATCAAGACATCAGAATTTGAAGAACCATATATGGACTGGGGATTGACTTCGATCTCGTGTATGCTGTCTGAAGAACAAAGGCACCATCTTAAACACCTCCAACTCTGGAAGAACTCCAACACATAATATAGCATTAGGTGCTGAATAAGGAATTGAAAATGAAATAGATATTGACACCCCAACTCGAAATTCTTCGTGAGAAGATGATGACCTGCGAGCAGACAAAAGGTCAAACGATTTTAGAGCACGGCGAAGCAGTGGCTCGAGCATATAAGGATTTAATAAGCGACCAATGCCGACTATCCTGGCGACTTCCTGATTGGTTCAAACAAAACCGCGAATGGATGATTTCGCAATGCCCTTCGCAGGACATTATGGAAGCATATCACACATTTCACGATGTTGGAAAATGTGAATGTCATGAATTAGATGCCAACGGTAATTCGCACTTTCCAAATCACGCTCTAATTTCAGCAAGGGCTTGGCTGGTGGCTGGTGGCTCTCAAGAGGTAGGAACCCTTATCGAACGTGATATGGACATGCACCTTCTTAAGCCATCTCTGGTGAATGAATACAGCCATTTTGATTTGGCTCCTGCATTGCTTCTTACTGCACTAAGTGAGATACACACCAATGCAGAAATGTTTGGCGGGATGGAGAGCACTTCATTTAAGATCAAATGGAAGGCACTTGACAGACTTGGCACTACCGTACTAAGGACATTATGCTCGCCTGTTTAATACCAATTCTGGAAAAGCATGCAACCGCTTTTTTATCCCATGATAGTTATCAAGTTCTCGCTCTGATACAACTAGAAAATTACAACCGAATCTTCGCGAGGCTGCTGCAATCTTTGAGGCATTCTCTGGAGTACCTATTAGCTTCGACGGTTTTACCTCAAAGACTAAATTGCCGTCTACGAAATCAGGGAAATAATTTCGCCCATTCTCAAGTTTGGTCATATATGCTAATGACTCTGCAGATTTTGGCAAGTGCCCATTTATCTGCTCGAATTTTTCAAGAAAAGCTAGTTCGAGGAGGCTCCTAAAATGGAGTCCTTTGTATTTGCCGCTAATGCCGTTTCCACTTTTAAGGGGTGCTGGTTTTCCAAACATCGGATTATTTTCGCCAGCGCTATTCGCACTCCGCTTGTCTTTAAGCGAAAGCAATTTAGCTTCAAACTGTTCTTGCGGGAGAGTATCCCTCCATTTTTTGATGGCGCTAGTGCCATACATCGGGTTATTTTTTCCAGAAGCCCTATCAGGATTATCAGCGTGAAGTTTCTTCATAGCGCACGATTTACAACCTACAACCTTAGCATCTTGAGAAGTGTAAAAGGTTTTGTGACCACACGTCGTGCAAGCCTTCTCAAAAGACCTTGGTTTTGCATTTGCGGGCTTCTTCGAACACCGCCAGCACGGGCGCCCCCTCTTGATAGCCTGTTTATAAGCATGTAAATTTGGATGCTCTATTTCCATATTACATAAACAACAAAGTCTCTTATACATCAATCTTCTCCTATGACTGCCCCACAGTCATAGTATTTATAGTAAACAAAGGAAACTAAAATGAACTTCAATTCACGTGAAACATACATCGCCGCCCGTGCTGAATGGAACGAGCGCTATTCTCAATTATCTCATGATCTTCGCAAAACTAAATTAGAACTTAGGATCGCTAATAGCGAGTTGGGTGTGGCGCAGCGTCAAGCTGTCCATAGCAACGAAGCAACAATGAAATCATTCAGAGAAGCGTCACGCAAAGTAGATAACCTTCACATGAGCGTTCAGCACATGAAGGGACTTGCTCGTGAAGCGTTAGAAGAACGTGCTGAATCTAAGGTCGAGGCATGCCGCCAGTGGAATGCCGCCCGAACTGAGAAATTGACCAGTTAACCTAGATAAATACTTATTCCACCGTGGGTCCAGGTGTATAATTGTTTTGTAATTATAGAAGGACCCTTACTAAAAGGAGTCCTTCATGAAATCTGAACCAACACCACAACGCACCTGGTACCGCGCAAAATTGACGCCAATGGCAACTGGACTCTTCACCGATGCCTTTTACCCAACGCCAAAACGCGGGACCGGAGCACAATTTGTATTTTTTACGCAGATCGATATTACGCCTTCAACCCATAAGGTCGTAGTAGCATCACGACTCGCGGAGTCTGGGATTAGAATGATGACGCAAGAACTTGCGCACAAATGCCTGATCCCAAGTGAGAAAGCTACTAAAGCTGAAATGTTGAAGTTAAATGAGTTGTCTGCCAATTTGAAAGTTTAACAATATGAACTTCGCTGATCCAGAAATATCTCTGAAAACCACTGATCATCAGGTCAGCGAAGAACTATATCAAGCGCTTCGGTCAATGACTGAAAGTTATGAGTTGACTATTCAATCACTGCCGCGCTCAAGTCTTCTTCGCTCCTCAGTTGAAGGTTTCTTTATTGGGACCCACAAACCCGCTGAGGCCGCCATGTACAAATACACGTTGTTGAAGTCTCGCCAAGCAGAAGGCGCGAAAGTTCGGGATCAACACACGACTCTATACATGATCAACCTCATGAAGGGTTCGGCATTAAAATGAGCAGCACCATTCGACATTTGTTCTTGGATCTCGAGGACACAGTGATTACGCCTGTGACGGCAGATGGATGGCAACATTCTGAGCTGATCACCACCAACATTGAATTGGTCAAGCGGATCATTACCGAATGGAATCCTGAATGCGTGAGCATCTTCTCGTTTGCGCTCTGGGACAAGAAAGATCTTGACGATTTCAATACGATCATTCGCGGAAAACTCGAGGAAGCAATTGGGCGCAAGCTTTCATTTGTCTGGACACTCGACGATGATATTGTCCCAATGAGCTGTGCTGAAAAATGTCGCTCTCACGGATATACCACGCGTCGCGAAGTTCGAGAATTCTGGGGCAAGCAAGATTCATTCAAGCTGTGTATCAAACACTTTTTTCAGGCAGGCGCTCGTGATGGTGGACCAACCATCGAGGCAATGTTGCTTGATGATGATGTGTACGAAGAATTTTTCAGTTGGCCAACATACAACATTCACGGTTCTATTTTCAACATTGACAACTTTAGAGGATTTCGAAATGAGCTCGATCGCACAACACGTAATTGACAAGTATGTTCACGGTACCCCTGTCACGGCAGCACCCGCAGCACCGACACAACCCAAAAAGGTTAAGTCAACACCATCGAGTCGCGCACCGCTGACATCTGAAGAACTGAAGGCGAAGGAAGAGATTCGTGAGTGCCTTCGGTCTGGTATTTGGAAAGTCGGTTTCATCAAAGTGTCTGATGGATCATCCGCCATCATGGAATGTACTCTCGACCCAAAGTACTTGCCAAGCGGTTCATCTACTGTGAACGCCACTGCCCCAACTACAGGTGCTTCAGCAGCGCAAGAAGATCTGGTTCATGTGTACGCAACAGACCGTTTGGGATGGCGTGCGTTTGTTATCACGAATGTCACAGCGCTCGAAAAGTTGCATGACTAAGAAGCGCCTCACTGACGTTGATCTTGTCAAACGCTTCGGCGCCGACTATCATCGGCAACGTAGAACTTTCGGGTTGAACAACGCCGAGGAAGCGATTATCAATGAATGGGTAGAGTCTCTGAAACCTGAGATTTTAGCCATCCAAAAAGGATCCAATTTATCTGCCAACATGGGAGATATAATAGGAGATGACGAGCCATACTACGGCGCGATAGGTGGAGGTTTGACCTACTCCTTCACGCCAACCGGGCTCGGCAGTATTGTCACCGTAACTGAATCAATCACTGGCAAGACACTCAATGTGTCGGATGCTCTTGATTGGTATTTTTTCGGTTGACTTAAAATCACTTTAACTTAAGGAAAACACATGAAGAAAATCTTCGCAGCATTCGCACTTGCTCTGATGGCAATGGCAGCATCCGCAACAACCATTTCGGTTGAGTATGACTACAACATGGTTGCTGGTTCGCCAAGCGAGCATGACGGCAACATCACCCTCGCACAAGAAACAAAGCTCGGCACCGTCGACTTCGGTATTCAAGCTGCTGGTGCTGTTAGCGACAACGCTGGCGCTGTCCGCGCAACTGGTTGGGAAATTGGTTACTCACTGCCAATCGCAGCTGGCAAGATCACTTTGATCCCACGCATTGCTACCGGCGCGATGAACACCATCGACCCAAATGCTTCTGGTTTCAGCAAGTCCGATCGATACGTTCTCGGTTCCGTTGAAGCTCAAATGCCGTTGACAGCATCTTTGACAGGTTACACAAGCTACACACGTATGTCCAGCGTTATTGCTGATCAGAACTTCGCTTCTTCGCGTGTTCAAGCAGGTGTTGATTTCGCTGTAACCAAGGCACTCACAGTTCGCACTGGTCTGTCACACACTCAAACTGACCGCACTGTTGTTTCCAACGGCGCAGTTGTTGTAGCTTCATACTCATTCTGATTATGAACGTCAAGACTTTCAAAGTTCTTGGCGGTGAAGAGCTGATCGCCAACGTCATCCACGTTGGCGATCGCTTTGTTGTTGCCGCAGACGTCGTTGTGCTTCAATTCATGCAGCACCCAGAAACTGGCAAACCAGTCAAAGCGTATGGCGACTATCCAGCGCTCGCAAAGCTCGGACAAGAAATCAGTTTCCCAATCACATCCCTCTTGACAATGCCAGTTGACGCACACGAAGAACTCGAGCGCCAATACGTTGCCAACGTGACTGGTCTGGAACTTCCGCCAGCAACTCCAAAAATCCTTCTGAGCTAATCATGAGAACTCTACTCCTTTTGGGCGTTGTCGCTCTCGCCGGTTGTGGCACTATCGCTAATACAGAGTTCGACAATGTTGAAGCAGGTCGCTATGTCGATGTTGCTGTAGCATCTCGACTTCTCGCAGATGAATGTAGCAAACACGATCGAGTCTTTGAGAGTCTTCCAACTCTGAATTATCTTGTCGCAGGCGCCTACAAATATTCTGCCCTCAAGACAAACAACTCTCGAATCGCCGAAGCTGGAAAAATCCTCGCTTCTCAAGTCGCTGACCTAAATATTCGGTATACAACAGGACAACCTTCCCAGTCCTATTGCTCGATCAAATTGACAGGTATCGCCGACGGTGCCGAGATGATTGCTCGCTCACTTGGGAAGAAAGAACTTGAGTCGCCTGTGGCGATTAAGTAAGAGGACACATGAACTACTCAGACATCTTAAAGGCGCTCCCTAAGAGCGTCTCTGACATCCTACAAAGCAAACTGGATGCGATCAATCTGACACCAGACCTTTCACGCTCTGAAGTTGAAGAGCTTCTTGAAAGTGCTGTTAAGCTGACACGTCTCGAGATTCAAATTGAGGACGACGAGAAGCTTCGACTTGTTGATACTCTCCTCACTTTTGTAGCCAAAGCAGGAGCGAACGCCCTGTTCGCCTGAGTATAAATAGGAGTGAACAACTTAATAACTTGGACCTCCTATGAAACTCTCAGAAATCGTATTCAAATCGTCGATCGTTGAAGGTGCCGAACAATCGGCACCTGCAGAATTAAAAGACATCGTCGCTGGTTTTCCTACAAAAGCAAAACAAGCCATTCGCGCGCTTTGGGGCAAAGATCGCCTCGAATATCGCGGGATGAAGTTCTTTGACAAAGGCGAGCTTGGCGCAGCATACGACAAAGCCAACGAGGCAGTCGAGAAATTTATCAAAGACGATAAGTTTATGGTTGACATTAGCATCCCAGTAAGCGACCAATCCCATGTCGAAGCTATTGACGCCGACTCAGGGTTTGATGCGTTTGAGTACGAAGCCGAAGTTGCGGATTCTCAGGAAGTTTATCTAGGCTACAAAAAAGACGAAGACAAACTCTATCTTGGCGTTGACGCTTGGCTAGAAGAAGAAAGTTTCAATGAAAATTGGGACAAAGAATTCAAACGTCAATTCGGCACTCGCTTCGAATACGACGAAGACAGCCACCAAATGTTGTTCAACGACATCTGGAAGCAATACAGCAAAATGGGATTCATTGGTATCCTCTTTGAGCTGACTTGGAATGCTGGTCAAGATGAGTTCCATGTTGAAGATGTTCAAGTGTCTGAACCAGGAAAAGGGTTCTATCAAGGCATCTACAACACTTCGACCTTCAAAGGTCTCAACCTCATCGACATGCGTCTTGACTAATGGCTAAGTCAGTTGAAGATCGCCTGAAAGATCTTGAGAAGGATCTTTCAAAGTTCAAAGGAATTTTGATGATGAAGGATCGACAGATTCTTCGTCTTCAAGCGATGACCACCGATCAGGCAAAGAAGATTGGAACACTGTCAAATCAGATCCAAACGCTTTCATCAACACTTTCAAGTCTACAGCGTAAGTTGTCCTAGGAAAAGATTCAGCATTTCCGTGAATCCAGTATAAATAAAACATCGAACAATCCTATTGGAGAAACCTTTCCGTGATACTCACATGCGCCACAGTCCTATTATCCTTGCCTTCAGGCGAAGGTAGCGGGTATGCGCTCGTGCCTAGTAAGGACTCCCAACGGTAAGTTTCTGTAAAGAACAAATCTCGATGGGAGTCATTCGCAAAGGATGACTCCCATTTTTGTTGACCTAAAATATTTTTTGATCTGAATGGGGAAAGCTCCAAAAGTCGTGTTAGAATACATTCATCGGAACAAACAAACGAACGAATGTTTCGATAAGGTAAAAATAAATTTTGCCGATAGTGTTCAAATCAATAAAGTCGCGTTATAATCACTTTATCGATTTGAGTAAAATCAAATAAGACAGCATCGTCTGTCTATCACACTTAGTGTGAACTGATTCTTTAACAATTCAAAATGCCAAAGTGATGTTGGCGATCTGTGATAGAACCCGTCGTTTACGACTTGGCAATTCACAACAATAACATCACATCTGGATCCTTAGCTCAGCGGTAGAGCAGTGCCCTTACAAGGCGAAGGTCGTAGGTTCAAACCCCACAGGATCCACCATTTCAAATCTTTTTTGATCAGCACCCCAGGGTCGTTCTAGCGCTGGCAAGTGTTTTAGTGAAAAAGATTTGAAATGGTTATTGGAAAAACATCTCCGACAATAGGACCCAGCGATAGCGAAAGCGACAATAGGGTCTGGCGATAGGACTCAAGATGTTTTTCCAATAACTAAAGATTTTGGGAGCGTCGTCTCTTTAGAATAAGCGTAGTGATACGCCCAAAGCTGGAATTTCTACATACCAGCGCTGCGCAAGCAGTTCACCGACGCAAGCCTGCTCAATGTCGAAAGACATCCTTATCCGATAACACCGGGTGAGGTAACAGCAAAGCAAGAGTAGTGGAAAGAACTTTGACTTAGTCGCCTATGCCACAAGGTGTAGGGAACGTCAGTCAAAGGAGAAGTAACAGGTGGTGCTGACTCTCGCTACAAACCAACTTGTCAACTGGTATGGGAAAGGGTAGTGTAATGATCTGATGAGTTGCATCAAAAGGTTGTTATGCAGTTTTAACGGAATGTGGGTCCTGTTAAAGGGATACATAGGTCGTGAAAGACTACTGAGTAGCTCGCAAGGCAAAAGGTACGAGGTGTGTTGTATCGGGTATCCCAAAAGGTTATTCGGCAACTGAAGTAGCACATCTCAGTAGATTGGGGAAACCCGCTCATATGGTTATTTGAACAAAACGCAAAGACTACTTCGGTGATGCTCGAAAGACATCTAATACTTAGGCCGCAAGGTAACTGAGTCTGGTGAAGCTCGCAAGGTGACATCAGTTTATGGAAGAAGATTCGGAACGGTTTAGCGACTGTGAACTGCTCGCAAGGCAGACGGAAAAGAAACCATAGAGTAGAGTATCATGACACGTCTAGTGCCTGACGTTAAAAACGGCGATGTTGTTAGAAGACTTGAATACGGTGAAAGCTGGTTTGAGTGGATGTCAAGAGAAGGTATGCTCGCAAGGTATACTGATAATACTTGGAGTTCTAACGTAAGGGTTGTAATCTCAGACCTTTAATATCTAAGCGACTTGTAAGTTAAGATACCAAATCAGGTCTCTTAGATATTAATGGGGACGCCGTTCTTGGAGAAACAAGCTCGCTGTAAACGAGTGGCACAAAAGTAAGTCTAAGTAGGTTCGATTCCTACCGTACCCACCAGAAATATTGTGAAGTGAATACAAAGGTCGCGGTTGCAAACGTAGACCCAACGCACTCTCGTCGAGATCGGACCTCGATCACAATTAACATGGATGATGAGCAGCACTGGCGACTGCATCGGACTGTAAATCCGACGCCTTACGGCATACTTGGTTCGACTCCAAGATCATCCACCATCGTGAAAGAAACTTGGCTATGATCCCCTAGTCCGGGATAGGATTCTAGGTTTCTTCCACGATGAAGGAATAAAAACAAAAACAAGAAACAATGCGACCGTGGCGGAATTGGTATACGCGTATGGTTGAGGTCCATATCCCGAAAGGGTTGAGAGTTCGAGTCTCTCCGGTCGCACCATGTACTCTGAATCCGCTTGCTACAAGCTTTAGCGGATTTGGGAAAGGGAGAATTGTAGCCTCCCTGAGAGATCTTCAGAATCACGAAAGTGGTTTTGAACTATAAAGTCGAAGCGGTCATCCAGCTCTTAACTGGGCTGGGACGGAAAGTAACCCATCAAAGTACTTCGGCTTATTGAATTACGGCGTGTAGCGCAGCCTGGTAGCGCACCTGCTTTGGGAGCAGGGGGTCCAAGGTTCGAATCCTTGTACGCCGACCAACTATAGGCTTTAGAGTGATTGGAAATCCTGCTCTTAACACGTAAGAGCGTTGCGAAGTTTGAATCTTCGATAGCCCACCAGAATAACGCCCGTCTACGCTAATTGGTAGTGCGGAAATCCTCAAAAGATTTTGGTTCTCAGTTCGAATCTGAGGTCGGGCACCAAGTACAATGAACAAGAAAAATAAGAACAACTTTGCGGATGTGGCGAAATTGGTAAACGCAGCGGTCTAAGAAGCCGTAGGCTGGAGGTTCGAATCCTTGTACGCCGACCAAGACACACCTTGAGTTCGAAAGATGGAACGGTGAGCAATCGCAAGTTTACGAGTAACAACAACAGTAGGTGTTTGTGAGTCTCAGTTCTCAAAATGACTGAGTGGTGGAGGTATATTGAGAAATCAGTGTGCCCTATGCGTATGTTGGGAGCGAAGCTCGAAAGAGCCGTTAACTCTTACCCAACAAAGTTTTAGCGATGCCGAAAGGCGGGAGCACCGTTGTGTATAGGCTCTGATCAAGATGAAGCACAACATCGCCCATGTTTATTTGTGTCTGTAGCTCAGTTGGTCAGAGCAGCATAATCCTGGCTATGATGGATAGAATATCCGCAAAACTAACCAGGCTGAGGTGATGTTAGCGCATCGCATGTAAGTTACGACGGTGGTTCAAATCCACTCAGATACACCTGTTTTTATCATGCGACTGTGGCGGAATTGGTAGACGCCTCAGACTTCTACGGAGCATCTGCTTAAGCGGGTGCTCAAAAAAATCTGATGTCACGAAAGTGGCGTACCGGTTCGAGTCCGGTCAGTCGCACCATTATCAAAGTTCTTTGTCAGAGCGTGGTGACAAGTGGACGTCGACCTTGTTTGGAACGAGGAATATGCCGGTTCGAGGCCGGCCGCTCTGACAAAGCACTTTGATAATGTTAGAATATTGCGGGATGGTAGCAGTTGGTAGCTCGTTGGCCTCATAAGCCAAAGGTCGTAGGTTCGAATCCTACTCCCGCATCCAAGATAAATCAACCGTACGATTTAGGGTTATCCTTTTAAGATCTCCCCCTTTATCATTCTTTTGTTGATTTTGCCCGATTAGCTCAGGGGTAGAGCAACCGCCTTTTCAGGAAGGATCATGACCTTCCTCCTCTGAGGACTTGAAACATAGTCCTCAGCACAGGAGAGTCTCTCCAAAAGGTAAGCGGTAGGTCATCCGTTCGAATCGGATATTGGGCACCAATAATATGGAGACGTGGTCGAGTGGTCTATGGCTCTGGACTTGAAATCCAGCGACCCCGAAAGGGGTCCGTGAGTTCGAATCTCACCGTCTCCGCCAAATGCTGTTGATATTGATAAATACCTTGTCTATAAAGGAGACAAGAATGACTGATCAATATCTCGCGTTACTACTGAACCCAACAAGTGTTTTGATGCTTGCTGGATTTCTCTGGATGTTCTGGGCGCTGTTTGTTTTCACGATGGGTATCTATCGTGCGGTGCTTGCTGACAGGTTAAAAGGGTTGAATTACGTTCTGGCATTGCCGATCGTAGTAGTCGCAATCACAGTGGATGTACTTGCCAATTTGGTAATTGCTCCAATCGTATTTTTAGATGTGCCAAGAGAATTTTTGGTAACATCTCGTTTAGTTAGATATATGGCAGGACCTTCTGGTTGGAGACGAACAATTGCCGCATTCATTTGCGACAACATGCTCGATATTTTTGATCCAACCGGAAATCATTGCTAAAAGAATTTGGGGGATTAGCTCAGCTGGGAGAGCGCATGCTTTGCAAGCATGATGTCGTCGGTTCGATCCCGTCATCCTCCACCAAAGATTTTGGGCTTACCTAATGGGTAGGGAAACGCACTTGCAATGCGATGCTTGGGGATCGTTACCCCATAGGTCCACCAACAAACATAGGAACCGAACTTGCTGGGTTATCATCCATTCGCTCTCCCAGTGAAATCAATTTGTTCCTTTATAATTCCTGAGTGTAGTGTAGCCTGGTCAACATCCTCGGTCCGGAGCCGATAGATCGTGAGTTCGAATCTCACCGCTTAGACAAGCATACTTTTGTTGATTCGCTATAAATAGATCATCCAATAGGAGGATTTATGAAAAGAGCGGATCAACGAAAGTATCATTACATCTACAAGATCACAAGAATCGACGATAGCGGAAGATATTACATCGGGATGCATAGCACCGATGATTTAGAAGACGGATATTTTGGTAGTGGATCGCTTCTCTCCAGATCGATTAAAAAGCACGGCAAAGAGAAACACCAGAAAGAAATCCTAGAATTCCTTCCAACTCGCGAAGCATTGAAGCTTCGCGAAAAAGAAATTGTGAATGAAGAGATGCTTGGTGATAAGAAATGTATGAACCTTCAGCTTGGAGGTGAAGGCGGCTTTTCTGAAGAAACCCGCCTAGCCGGTAATCGTGCATTCTCTGCCATGATTGCTTCTGACACAGAATTTCGAGCTGATTTTTGTAAAAAGGCAAAGATTGCCAGCCAGCTAGGACAAGCGGCGCTTTCACTAAAATATCCAAACGGGGTGTTTAGTGGAAAAAATCACATCAGCGAAACTAGGCGTCAAATGTCTGAAACCCACAAAGAACGTGGAAATCATATTGGCAAAAAGAACAGCCAGTTTGGCACGTGTTGGGTTAAGAAAGATGCGGTTTCTATCAAGATTCAGACACATGAATTAAATGAGTATCTTCAAAGAGGATACTTGAAAGGCAGAACAATGTCAAACAAGAATTTTCCTGTAGCTGTAGCGGCTCGACCTAGTGAATTGCGGATCGTTCTTCGGTGATTCACAATACGGGCAAGGTCTCCCAAGAGTAAGAGAACGTGAGGGGAGAGCAGGAAATCGAAAGCTCGCCAGTATTGTAGTGGTTAACAGGCCGCCGGTGATGGCGGAGACATGCGTTCGATTCGCATCTGGTAGTCATTAAGTCGTCCAAAACTTTATTTGGCTTCCCAATCGGCAACGGAACGGGAGTAAGGTAACAGTTGCTTATGCGGGAGTAGCTCAGTTGGTAGAGCACTTCGTTGCCAACGAAGATGTCGAGGGTTCAAATCCCTTCTCCCGCTCCAAATTTCGCGTGTGTGGTCTATTGGTAGGGCACCAGTCTTCCAAACTGGCAGGCGCAAGCCGCATGTGAGTTCGATTCTCATCACCCGCTCCATCTGCTCGGTTCCCGATTTATCGAGGAACTTCCGGATTGTCGTAACCGGTTAAAATTCTGCGGGGTTCGTATAGTGGTAATACCTTAGCCTTCCAAGCTAAAGCGAGGAGTTCGATTCTCCTACCCCGCTCCACTACTTGGGGATGTAGCTCAGTTGGCAGAGCGCTAGCCCGAGTCATCATTGAAAGTCGACTTTATTTAATGGTGATGAAGCATGAGGTCGGTGGTTCAAGCCCACCCATCCCCACCAAGTTCCTCGTTGTCAACTCGTGAAAGTTGGAGTCATTGTCGATGCCTTGAAAACGACAGGTGGTTCTCCTCGAACCGGGATATGTCCTAGAGTCCCGCGATCTTCATCAACGTTCATCCAGAACGGAAGGTCATACGCGAATATTCCCTGGACCAAAGGTTGTGCGTTCTTAACGACAGGGGACATAGTGGATCTATGTCACAAATAGAACGCTCTTGCTGATGGGCAAAGCCATAAGTCGTGTTTGGGAAAGCGCGCAGTATTACGGGGATATGGGCAAATCTGGTAAAGTCGCTACGTTCAGACCGTAGAGCCGCGAAAGCGTATTCTGAGTTCGAATCTCAGTATCCCCACCAGCTAATGGGTCAACGTGAAGGGCCTTGCTAGTAATTGCTGACGCGATGAATGCAGAAGGTATAGACTAGTAATACCACAACTCTTGTCAGTTATCAGACTAAACTGTCAGAATTCGGAGATGAACATGAAGAGCATTCACCACGGTACTGCGGGAGCAAACAAGAAGATGCGCGGCAAGATGTCCGCTACATTGTCATGTGGTTGCTGTGATATGTTCAACTTCAAACAACGCGAGCGGCACAAAGAAGCTGTTAGCGAAATAAAGAATTTTG
>Ga0255340_1001645_pt1 | contig 28496 bp, 24 predicted proteins | sample wastewater_treat_7_FD_192417 | JGI IMG/M metagenome (GOLD analysis project Ga0255340, IMG submission 192417) | Wastewater microbial communities from Lulu Island WWTP, Vancouver, Canada - plant10 | ecosystem: Engineered > WWTP > Wastewater > Unclassified | place: Canada: Vancouver, British... | reverse complement strand
TATTTCGACGATGAACTTGTAATGAAAAAAGGAAAACTTTTGGGGATAGAGGTTTAGTTTGAGATTTGAAATTATTAGACTTTACTTATTAAGTTTTTGCCACATTTTATTCCTTTTCAAATGTTAATGTTCGATTATTATCATAGAATATACAAGATTCCATAATACAAACATTATTGACAATTTTTAATTCATTATTTGTCAATTTTAAAATTTTCCACCTGTCACCTATATAGTTTTTTTCTCCAGAAAAGCTATTTTGTTTTAACTCAATAACAAGAACTAAACCTTCCTTTTTATCTAAAATGTGACCAAGACCACAACCAGCTCCAATTTCTCCATCAAAAAATCTCCAATAACCGTCTTTTGTAAATAATTCTACTCCAACAGAATCAGATGTTATACACCCTGTTTCCTCTTGAAAATTGATAAAACTGGCTTTATAATTACCATCATATATTTCATCTTTTGTTAGTATCATATATTGTTCAACCTCAGGATTTAATCTCTCAACTCCTTTCATAGAAACTAATCTCCATTTACCTGTTATGCGGTTCATTTTGCTACGTAATGAAAAATCTGGTCCTTCGTCATAAGTTTTTTCGCAAGAACTCATTGTTAAAATTGTGCTAACTATACTAAGTGCAAGTAAAATTTTTAATGCGGTTTTCATAATTATATGTTTTACGTTTTGAATATACGTATTTTTTTAATTTAGTTACTACAAATTTAGAGCAAAAAACAAGAAAACAAAAAGTTTATATTATTTTTATTCCTAAAACTTAAACTCAAAAGTTAATCCAATCTGATGATTGGGGTAGTGGAAAATAGATAATGCAGAACCAATATCTCTTGATTGGAAAAATAATGATACTCCAGCAGATGCGTTTTTAATGTCCTTTTCTAAACCAATTGAGGCAAAAATAGGGAGAAAATAAGAATCAAAATTACTAAAAAATTCTTTTGCACTAGTACGTTTTTCATATGTTTTTATATCGCTATTACGTAGTTCATTTTGCATGTGATAGTAATAATTATTCATTAAGGAAAATTTTCCACCTAAACTGCAATACAAAGTAAAGTAATGTCTTCTGAAATATTAGTAATATTATAACCAAAAGAAATAGGGAATTCTAAATAAACATACTTTAAATGGGAAAAATGTCTATACAAATCTGGAAATGTAGAAAGTTTATTATGGTATGTGATTTCTAGTTTACTGTTACGCATTATACTTTCTATTCCAAACTTGAGGAAGAACATTTTATTAATATTAAAGTACATATTAAAACCCAAGCCATAATTTATATAACTTTCTGGTTTCATATTGATTTCGTAAGTGGGATTATTATTTTTAGGAATATAAAATGTAGGTAAAAAATCAAATTCACTAATTAATCTAACACCATAATTAAATTTTTTAAATGAAGTTGACTCCTGTGCTAATGTAATCGATGATGTTCCTATCACTAAGAATAGACTTGCAATAATGAGTTTTTTCATAATGCTTGATTTTATTATTACTACAAATATAAAGCAAAACAAAATTATTTCCAAATTAATAATGTCTTGTCTTTCCTTTCATTAAATTAGCAGCTAAGCAGGAATGTACAGGGATAATTTCAATTAAATTTCCTGGTTTATAGTTTTCAAAATTTGAATTATTAATTTTAACAATTCCATGTTCTTGACTTAAAGAAACAATATCTTCGTTAATTTCTGAAATGTCTGTGCTGTAATGTTTTATTGCTCTGCCAAAAATTTTCTTATTATTAAATTCAATAAATTCTTTGCTAAAATGAATAGCTCCGCCATGTATTATAATTTCTTTTCTATCATTGTTAATGTCCACAATAGGACAAAATAATGTAGCAGCAATTTGCTCTTTGGTGCAAACTTGTTTTTCTAACATCATAAGGTCGTAATAAACAAAATTTCCAGGGCGGATTTCGTCTATACCATCAAAATTGTCTAATAAGCTACAACCTGGTGTGTCGCCAATGGAAATTTTTGGCGAATAGTTTGAAAATTCAGATTTTAGGAAATTCATTTTAGCTATTGAGCCCAAAGTTGATTGCAAAATTTCCTCTTTTTTATTTAGTAAATATGTTTCGCCATTGTGATTTAGAAAACCTGAAAAATTAAGATGTGAAGCTTGCGTTATAAGTTTTATACAGTCTTGAATTTCTTCTAAATTATTGTGTGAAATTCCAGATCGCTTATAGCCAGTATCAATTTCTATCCAAACGTTTGCTTTTATGTCATTAAGAGAAGATAATTGTTTTGCAGAAAAAGAATTTGAAACCAAAAGATGCAAATTTGTATTTTTAGATAATTTTTGAAGTGCTTTTTGTTCACGAAAATTTATTGGAAAAGAAATATTGATGTCTTTAAAACCTAAACGCCTAAAATATATAGCCATTTCAATAGATGAAACTGTAATTTTATTTATTCCTAATTCTCTAAAAATATTTGCAGTTTGTTTATTGTCGTGGGTTTTAAAATGAGGACGAAAAATAGTTGTTTCTCCAAGTTTGTTTTGTATTTTTTGAATGTTTTTTTTGACTATATCTGTGTTAACAGCGAAAGTTGGAGATTTTATCTTGTTAATTTTAAGCATTTTCAAAAAGTTTTATTTGCAAATTTTGTAATTTTATATGACTTTTCAAATAATTAAAAAATAATAAAAATATTTACGATTAATTATGAATAAAAATTAAATTTTCAACTTTTTATTGTTATATTTGTTTAATTATTGATATTATGTAACACTTCATGAAAAGTATATTTATTTTTAATTAAAATTTTTAAGAAATGCAAAACAAACGAATAGTTGTGATTGGCGGTTCTGCTGCTGGACCTAAAGTGGCTTCTCGCGCAAGACGTTTAGATGAAAATGCAGAAATTACTATGTTTCAAAAAGATGCTGACTTATCAATGGCATCTTGTGGTTATCCTTATTATGTCGGCGGATTTTTTGATGATAGAAGTCAGCTCTTATGCTCTCCAGCTGGTGTTGTAAGAGATTCTAACTTCTTTTTAAATGCAAAAAATATTGTTGCTAAAGTAAATACTGAGGTAACAAAAATTGACAGAAAAGCAAAAACCATTGATTATCGAAACTTGATAACAGGCGAAAAGTCAAGCATGGAGTATGATAAACTTGTTATTGCAACAGGAGCAACATCTCGAAGACCACCAATTCCAGGTATTGAGTTGGAAGGCATTTCTACTTTATCGTCAATGCCCGATGCTGATTATTTACGCAAGGTAAGTGATGAAGGAAAAATTAAAAAAGCTGTTGTTATAGGCGGTGGTTTAATTGGTATTGAAACCGTAGAAGCTCTTCATCTTGCAGGAATTGAAGTTACTTTAGTTGAACTTTTACCTCAACTTTTGACTTTCCTTGATAGACATTTGGCTCGCTTGGTACAGCAGCATGTTCAATCTAAAGCTAATGTGATTTTAGAAAATGGTGTTTCTGCTTTTATTGGTGAAAATGGAAAATTAACAGCAGTAAAATTAAATAATGGCACCGAGTTACCTTGCGATTTAGCAGTTTTAGCAATTGGAGTTACTCCAAATTCAAAATTAGCAAAAGATGCAGGTTTAGAAATTAGCGAAAGAGGTGGAGTAGTTGTTGATGAATATATGCAAACTTCTGACCCAGATATTTATGCTCTAGGCGATTGTGTTGAAATACCAAATTTAATTACAAAAAATAAAGTTCACGCACCATTTGGAGATTTGGCAAACTTGCAAGGACGTGTTGTTGGCGAAAATTTAATTAAAGGAAATGTTGCAAAATTTGAAGGAACAATTCAAACAGGTGTTTGTAAAGTTTTTGATTATGCTGCAGGAACAACAGGCTTGAATGAGCAAAATGCACGCAAAAATGGATTTAATGATATAGAAACTGTAATAAATGTAAGTTTGGATAAACCTGGATTTATGAATGGTAACTTGTTGATTACCAAGTTGGTAGTTAATAAAACTGATAGAAAAATTTTAGGAGCTCAAGTAATAGGTCCTGGCGATGTTTCTAAACAATTAGCAATTTGGGCTATTGCAATTAAAGGCAAGCTAACAGTTGATGATATGATTAATGCAGATTTACCATATGCACCACCATTTTCTTTAGCTATCGACCATAGTATCGCTACTGCACATATTATGCAAAATAAATTAAGAGGACTTTTCAAAGGTATTTCTTCCGAAGATGTAGAAGAAAAAGTGAAAAATAAAGAAAATGTTGTTTACCTTGACGTTAGAAATCCAAATGAATACGAACAAATGCGTATAGGTATTGGCGAAAGACTTATTCCTCTTGGTCAGATACGAAAAAGAATTTCTGAATTGCCAGAAGACAAAAATACTGAAATAATAGTTTGGTGTAAAATTTCGTTGAGAGGCTACGAAGCAGCTCTTGTTTTACAAGCAAATGGCTATACTAATGTGAAGCTTATGGAAGGCGGAGTTATGGCTTGGGCTGGAAAACGGGAAAAATAATGTCAGTTAAAAGTTAAAAGTCGAAAGTTAAAAGAGGCTGACGCGTCTATTGCTTTGCAGAGTTCGCTTCGCTCACTCTGCTCGCTAATGGGTTGATGTGTCTGAAAAGTGCGACATTTAATTTTTAATTTTTAACTTTCGACTTTTAACTTTTAACTGATTTAAGATATCCAAGTAATAATATATTCTAAATTTCCGATGTTTGGGTCGGCGATATGCCATTTGCCTTGAACATTTAATTCTTCGAGAGCAAGTTTAAAATTTGCTAGAGCTATCCCCATATCAACTTTTTGCAAATCGCTGGCTTTAGTTGTGCCAACAATAGAATCTCGTTTTAAGTAAAAATGGTATTTGTCTTCAATTTTTAAAACTCGCCAAGGTTGCTTATTCATTGCCGAAGGAGCTTTTCTAACAGCTTCTAATGCCTTGTGATAATTGTCTTCGGGATTAAAAATTATTGGAGTTTCAAAATTATTTTCAAAAAAGAATGTGTTAAAGTCTTTTCTTAAACTTCCATCTGAAAAAACTAAACCTAATCTTTCTCTTCGAGATTTTTTTGTTGATTTATAACCTACAGGTGTGATACATGGAATAATTTCATTTTTTTGAGTATTTAGTAATTTTCTATAATCTTTTCTACGAAAACTACCACCAAGCCAGCAAGTCCCTAAGCCTAAGCGAGTTAATTCTATTATTATTCTTTGCAATGAATATCCATAATCAACTTCTGAAAATGCAGATTTTTCAATGCAACCACCAATAAAATAAGCAGCATTGTCAATAAAACCGTAAGTTCCTAATCTAACTTTTTCTTGTTCTCTAGCTTTAGGTTTTTCAATAAGAACAAATCTAGGTTTATTGTCAAAAGGTCCTATTTTTGGTGTAGATAAAAGTTCGTTTATTTTTTCAATTAAATTACTATCTAATTTTTCTTTAGAATAATTTCTAATAGAACTTCTTATGTTTATTGCTTCAATATGTCCAATCATTACAATAATTTTAGTTTATTTGTTGTTAAAAACTGAATTTAAAACTTCGCCAGTAGAAGCAGGTGGAGCAGGAGTGTTAAGTATTTTGCTTATAGTTGGAGCTATGCTAGTAATATTTACGTTATTAAAAATATTTTGTTTTTTAACTTTCCAACCATACCAAATTAGCGGAACATTTGTATCATATTTATAACCAGAATTGTGGTTGCAAACAAAAGGAATATCTTCTATCCAACCTGCTTTTAGTGAAATCATTATGTCGCCAGAGCGTTTTTGGTTGAATGAGTTTTGCATTTTTTTTGGCATTCCTTGAGTGAAAATTATATTTTGAAATTGGTGTGAACTTATTGCATTTGAAATTCCTGCAGAATTAATTATAAAAGAAATAACCTTTTCTTGAAATTCGTTTAATGAAATTTGCGAATCTTCAATCAGTGTTTTGTTTAAATAAATTTGATTATTGTTATAGTCTAACACCCAATCGCCTTCGCCGTATATGGCTTTTAAATAGGAGCGAAGCAAAGTTAAAATATAATGTTGTTTAAAAACTCCTGTAGGCATTTTATTATCAGCTAAATATTCTGGATTTTCTGATACTCCATGGTTTGAAGTTAAATATATTAGTACATTGTTTTTTCCAACAACATCTTCTATCACACTTATCAAATGTCCTAAATCTCTATCTAGTCTTAGAAACAAGTCTTCAACTTCCATTGATTGTGGTCCAAATAGTTTACCAATATTCTCACTTACCGAATAATTTATAAATAAAAAATCTGTAAACTTATCTTTTCCTAATTCTTCGTTGTAGAGTGCCGCAATAGCCATATCTGTCAGGTGGGTTTGTCCTTCAGGTATTAGATTTAGTAATTCGTAATCTTTTATGCTTTTGCTAATTTCTTCATATTTATAAGGAAAAGTTTTATAAACCATATCTATTCCATATTCATAAATACTAGAATCGGCTTGAGCAGTATTGTATTTTTCAGTTTCTAAAAGTGGCGACCATTCTCTTTGTAAGTAATCATCGGGCATTTTTTTGTCGTTTTGTTCTTTTACCCATGCAGGTAGCTCGTTCATATAATAAGTAGAACTTACCCAATTCCCAGTTTTTGTGTCAAACCAATATGCAGCATCAGCAGTGTAGCCTCCCGATATAATTGCACCAATAGGGTCTAAAGAAACACTTATTGTTTTAGATTTTCCTTGTCCAAAGAGTTTGGCTTCGTCGCTAAATGTTGTTGTTAAAATATTTTTTGGCGAGTAAGAAAAATTGCTTGGGTTGCCTCCAATAGTTTTGTAAGATTTAGTTTCTATACAATGTTCTTTATTGCCAGTTAAAGCATTAAACCAATAATCTGATACAATACCATGTTCTGAAGGTTCGCAGCCTGTAACTATTGTTGCATAGCCTGGTGCTGCTTGCGTTAAGCTATATTCATAGTTTGCATTTTGACAAAAACTTCCATTTATTGCTAATTTTTTAAAACCTTTGTCGCCTAAATTATTCCAAAATCTTTCTAAATAATCCTGACGCATTTGCTCCACAACAATTCCAACAACAAGTTTTGGCTTGTCAGAAGGAATTACACTTTCGATTTGAGATATCGAACTTGAATATATTGCAAATAAACTTAGTGCTAGTAAAATTATTTTTTTCATTACTTATTATATAATAAGTGGCAAATATAAAATTGTTTTAAATTTTTTTCTTGAAATTCAATTTTATTTATGAATAGAAAACTGTTAATACAATTATTGCAACATCGAAATTGCCTTTTTTAAATTTGTTATGAAATAGTCTATTTCTTCGAATGTATTGTAAAAAGCAAAAGAAACTCTTACTGTTCCACTAATGCCAAATTTTTTCATAACAGGTTCAGCACAATGAGTTCCAGTTCTAACAGCTATTCCAGCTCTATCCAAAAGCGTTCCTATATCATTGTAATGTATGTTTTTTACGATAAATGAAATAAGTCCAGATTTGTGTTCAGCCTCGCCGATAATCTTTAGGTTTTCTATTGTTTTTAATTGTTTTGTACAATATTTTAAAAGTTGATTTTCGTAATCTTCAATATTTTTTAGTCCTATTTCAGAAATATATTCTATAGCTTTTCCAAATGCAATATTGTCGATATAGTTTGGTGTGCCTGCTTCAAATTTAAAAGGCAGTTCGTTATAGGTTGTTTTTTCAAAACTTACATTTGCAATCATTTCGCCACCGCCTTGGTAGGGGCACATTTGATTTAATAATTCTTCTTTTCCGTATAGAACTCCAACTCCTGTTGGTCCATAAGCTTTGTGAGATGAAAAAACATAAAAATCGCAATCTAATTCTTGAACATCAATTTTTAGGTGTTGAACTGCTTGAGCTCCGTCTATTAAAATTTTGATATTGTTTTTGTGGGCAATTTCTATTATTGTTTTTATAGGATTTATTGTGCCAAGTGAGTTTGATACATGAGCTACAGAAATTAGCTTTGTTTTGTTGGTAATTAAATTGTCTAACTCTTTAATGTTTAGTTCGCCAATTTCGTTAAATTTTAAAACTTTAAGTTTTGCTTTTTTTCTTTCGCACAATAATTGCCAAGGAACAATATTTGAGTGATGTTCCATTTCGGAAACAATAATTTCGTCATCTTCGTTTATGAAAGTTTCGCCAAAAGAAAAAGCAACTAGGTTTATTGAATCAGTTGTGCCTTTTGTAAAAATTATTTCTTTTTCTGATTTTGCATTTAGAAAATTTTGAATAATTTTTCTTGCATTTTCGTTTGCATCTGTAGCAAAATTGCTTAAAAAATGTACTCCACGATGAATATTAGCATTATATTTTGAATAATATTCACTAATAGTATCAATTACTTGCTTTGGCTTTTGCGAAGTAGCACCATTATCAAAGTATATAAGATTTTTATTATAAACTTTTTCGTTTAAAATTGGAAAATCTGACCGTATTTTATTTATATCCAAAATCGAATTATTTTTTGCAAAATTATAAAGTTTAAGGAGAAAAAAAAATGCCTATAAAAATACGGACATTTTTTTAAGTTATTATTATTTAGTTTTGTTTATTCAACAATAAGTTTTTGAGTTGTTACATCATTTGCAGTATAAACTTTGATAAAGTAAACGCCAGAACTTAGATTACTAATGTTAATTTCGGCATTGTTGGTATTAACATTTTCAAAACTTACAATTTGTCCTGAAATATTTAAAATTTCAATATAATTTATATTTTCTTCTGAATTTACTTTTACTATGTCGCTTGCTGGGTTTGGATAAATTGATAAGCTTTTTGTAATATTGTTTTCTATATTTGAAGGTTCTGGCAAAGCAATTTTATTAACTTGTTGAATTTCACCTGTACTTCTTCTTTGAATAAAGGCAACAATTTCGCACTTATTGATAACATAATTTGAAGCTGGGGTAATTTCAAATTCACCACTATAAGTTGTTCCAGAATCAAAAATTACTGTGCCGTTTGCATCTGGGTACATTGCCCTTACAGCGTTATCTACTGTGCTTAGTCCTCCCCATGAGTATGGAATATTTGTTTCTGTCAAAGCTATCATAAGTCTCATTTCATCATCATAATATTCAAAAGTTTCTACGGCATTAACAGTAAGTTTGCATTTATATGGATTTTCAGAAATTATTTCAGTTGCTAATTCTATGGTATAAACTGCTGGATCATCAATATATTCGTTATATAAGTATTCGAAATATTCTTTTTGAGCAGCTACGGTTGATGCAGCCCCTGATAGGAATTGAGTGCCATTTATGACACTTGCAGGAACGCCTTCAATGGGTTCAAATATATTGCCATAATAATTTTCTCTATTAACTGTTGCTGGAGTTTCAAAGCTATCACCAGTATGAAATTTCATGACAGCAACTTTTTTACCTTCAGCTTGCGTTTGGGCAATTGCTTGTGCAGGTATAGGACAAGAGCCACACCAAGTGCCAGTAAACATTTCATAAACCACAAAATTTCTTTCAACTCCGCCAGCTATTGTAACATCAAGGTTTACTGATGCTGAGTACCCGATACTTTCGCCATAGAAAGCTAAAAGAGAATATTGATATGTATTAGGGAAAACATTCAAATCGGTTACAGTTGTTTCAGTTGTAGTGCTGATAATGCTACCATTTCTTGCGATGCTGTAGTGCACAGGTGTACCTTCTGTTGGAGCATCCCAAGTTAAAACCACATCATTTCCATTTTCAATAGTATAGCTAAAGTTAGTTGGCGGATATGGTGTTTCAACTTCTTCAATTAGGAAGTCATCCATATAATACTCGCAAGTACCTCCTTCGTCCCAGCCGTAAAAGTCAAAGGCTCCAAGTTGGTTCATTCCTCCTGTCCCGAAAGTTCCTTTACTCCATTGGTAAGCATGAACCAATTCTCCATTTACATAAAAATCAACCCAATCGCTATTTAAGTCAATAAAATGTTGAATTTTCATCCATTCGCCAGAAGTATAAGGGTAAGTTACGGCAGCTTGTCCATTTCCATCAATTGACATAGTTCCGTTTTTTAGAAAAACTTGCAATCCCCAAATATTTTCAGGTCCTGTAGGTGAAGGGTTAAATTGTTGCATAATATTCCAATAGGCTTGGCGACCATCAGGAATATAAAGATAAAACTCAACTCTGTAGCGTCCTGTTGTACGTCCACCAAAGTCGATAACTCCGTCATTTCCATTACTAACTTGAACGGATTTTGTCCCAGAGTATGCTTGCGCGTCTGATACTTTTGGATCTTTTGCGGAACCAGGTGTTCCATCCCAGGTATTCCACCATTGGCTACATTCTACGGCAATGCCATTACCAACAGTATAGGATTCAAAATCGTCAGAATACAATACTTGTGCGTTTATGTAATTAATCCCAAGAATTAATGAGATTAAAATAAGTAGATGTTTTTTCATATCATTGCAATTTAAAGATTTATATTATTATTTATTAACACTTATTCGTCATGTGAGAATTTTTTTAACATTTCGCGATAGGTAGTAAACACTTTAGCTCTGGAAACAAATCCTATGTATTTGCCTTCATCAACAACAGGTAAATTAAAGTAATTTGAGTTTTCAAATATTTCTGCTATGTCTTTTACGTCCATATTAGTATTTACCGTATATTTTGGAATATCCATTAAATCTCTAACATAAACACTATCGTAAAGTTCTGTTTTAAACATTAAGTGTTTAACATGGTCTAACCAAATTAATCCTTTAAAGTAGTTATTGTCATCAATAACAACATATACAGCTCTGCTTGATCTGGAAATAACTTTGGTTAAATCTTTTAATTTTGCGTTTTCGTTTATAGTTAAAAAGTTTTTTTCAATTAAAGATTCTGTTCTCATTAAAGTAAGCATATTACTGTCGGCATTGTGAGTTAACAGTTCTCCTCTTTCGGCAAGTAAAATTGCATAAACTGATTTAGGCATAAATATTCTAACCACAAAGAATGAAATTGTTGAAACTATCATTAGCGGGATAAAAAGTTCGTATCCTCCTGTTATTTCGGCTATTAAGAAAATAGCAGTTAGTGGAGCATGTATAACTCCTGCCATAAGTCCAGCCATTCCAACTAAGGCAAAGTTCCCATGAGAAATATTTAATTTCATAGAATTTGCAACATGGGCAAAAAGGAAACCTAAGTTTGCTCCTAAAAATAGAGCTGGTGCAAATATTCCTCCTGTTCCTCCTGCTCCAAATGTTGCTCCAGTTGCAAAGGCTTTAGTTAATAGTATTAAAAGAATAATTATACATATGCCTAAAAAACTTTGCCATTGTGAATAAAAAACGCCATCGAATATATATGAAATATCGCTGTGTAATGCTAAGTTAACAACTTCGTAACCTTCTCCGTATAATGAAGGGAAAAGAAATATTAAAACACCAAGTATTGTAACTCCGACAATAAATCTTGCACGTTTTGTTTTGATTTTGGCATATTGTTTTGCTTGCCACAAATAAAGTTTTGAGAAATAAGTAGATAGCAAGCCTGCTACAATTCCTAATAATATGTATAAAGGAACATCTTTTAAGAAGAAAGGGTCAATATTTGCCACGTGATAAACGTAGTTTTGACCTAAAAACAAATATGAAGTTAAAGCTGCAGAAATAGATGCTATAAGCAATGGCATTAATGAACCCATTGTTAAGTCTAGCATAATAACTTCTATGGTAAAAACTATTGCAGCAATTGGTGCTTTAAAAATTGCAGCTATCGCACCCGTACAACCACAGCCGATTAATAAAATTAGTTGTCTATAATTTAGTCTAAAAAATTGTCCAATATTACTCCCAATAGCAGAACCTGTGCCAACAATTGGTCCCTCTAATCCAACAGAACCACCAAATCCAACAGTTAAAGAGCTTGCAACAATTCTAGAAAACATATTGTGTTTTTCAATTTTTCCTCTTTCTTTAGAAATGCTATAAAGTACCATAGGAATACCATGTCCAAGTTTTTTCTTAATGAAAATATTTACAAATAAAAGGGTTAAACCAATTCCAATGGCAGGGAAAAATATATAGATATAACTAAAAGAATACTTATTATTTAAAAATATTGCGACTTCTCTAACAAAGTGCACTGAGTTTTTCATTAAAACAGCAGCTAATCCTACTGCAATACCTACAATCACAGCTAATATTAGCATAAAATTCTTATCTGAAATTTTTCTAACTCTCCAGATAAGTAGTCTCTTTGCAAGTTTATTACAATATGTTTTCATATTATTGCAAATATGTTAAAATACTTGTAATTTAAAAAATATTTTTAAATATTTTTAGTTATTTTTATCCACAATTTGTAGTGAGTTTAATTTAGTCATATTAATTATGAAAAAGTATAAAATTGGAATAGCTTTAAGTGGTGGTGGTGTAAGAGGTTTTGCACATTTGGGCGTTTTGCAAGCCTTAAATGAAAGGGGAATTTTCCCTGAAATAGTTTCTGGAACAAGTGCTGGTTCTATTGTTGGAGCTTTTTATTGTGCTGGCTACTCTCCACATGATGCACTTGAAATCATGAAGACTAAAAAATTTTCTGATTTTACGAAAATACATATTCCAAAAGACGGTTTTTTTGGGCTTGAAAATTTAAAGTTAATTCTTGAAAACAATATTAAACAACTTAATTTTGAAGATTTGAATATTCCACTATATGTTTGTGTTTCAAATTTGAATACAGGAAAAGTAGAATATGTAAACAAAGGTCCTTTACATGATATGATTTTAGCGTCTTCGGCTATACCTGTCGTTTTTTCACCAGTAAAAATAGGAAAAACTTATTATGTAGATGGTGGATTAATTGATAATTTGCCCGTGAAGCCTTTAGTAAGATTATGTGATGATATTATTACTGTTAATGTTTTTCCTAATGACGAAAATCAAAAATTTGACTCCTTACTTCAAGTTGCAATACGTTCATTTCAAATGAATATGAATAATAATATTAAATATATAAAATCTAAATCCACTGTATTCCTTGAACCTGCTGCTTTATCTAAATATCATATTTTAAAAACTAAATATCAGGAAGAAATTTTTGAAATAGGTTATAAATATGCTAAAAAAGCAAAGTTTGAGTTAAGCTAAAATTTTAATATTTGATGATATTCAAAGTCGCAATTACTCCAGCCAGCATCAATGGTTGCTCCAACTTTTTCGTACATTTTTATTGCTGGAGTATTCCAATTTAAAACCTGCCAGCGTAATCGCCTGCAATTTTCTTCTTTTGCAGTTTTGAAAATTAGTTTTAATAATTCAGTACCTATTCCTTTGCCTCTATATTGTGGTTTTACATATAAATCATCTAAATATAATGATTTTCCAACCCATGTAAAGTAGGCGAAAAAGTATAGAGCCATTCCAACAACTTCTTTTTCTTTAGTTTCTGCAACAAAACATTGAAATAAATTTTGTTCTTGCTTCATTATTTCTGTGGTATTCAGAACTTTATCAGGAGCATTTTCAAATAGTGCAAGCTCTTTAATCATCTCTAAAATTGCAGCAAAATCATTTTCATTCGCTAAACGATAGTTTATTTCAAGCATTTTAAGTAAATTTTTGCAAAAATAATATTAAAATTTTTATCTCTGTAATTTTGTTGGAGAATACATAGCTAAAAAATAATTTGTATCATAAGAAATAAATTTTGTGTGCATTAAAAAATATATTATTTTTGCAGTCCAAATTGTCAAATGTGTAATGGGGCTTTGCAGTGGCAAAAGCTTAGTAGCACGCAAATTTATTGATATGAAACATTTTAAAATTCAAGGTACTTTACGTACAGAGCTTGGAAAAAAAGCAACAAAAGCAATTAGAAAAGGAGAAAATATTCCTTGTGTTATTTACGGTGGTGAGAAAAATGTAAATTTTTACACTCCATTTTCTGCAGTTAGAAAATTTGTCTATACTCCAGAAGTAATGTTGGCAGACATCAATGTTGATGGAAAAGACTATATGTGTATGGTGAAAGAAATTCAATTTCATCCAGTAACAGACAGTATCCTTCATATGGATTTTTATCAAATTACACCAACAAAACCTATTGTTATTCAAATTCCTTTAAAAACTGTTGGTAATTCAGTTGGAGTAAGAGCAGGTGGAAAATTAAAACAAAATTACAGAAAAATATCTGTTAAAGGTTTAATGGACGATATTCCTGAGTATTACGAAATTGATATTACTTCTCTAAATATTGGACAAGCTATTAGAGTTAGAGATTTAAAATCAGACAAATTAGAATTTATTGATCCTAAAGCAAATGTAGTTGTATCAGTTGTTGTAACACGTACAGTTTCTTCAACAGGTGAAGAAGAAGGCGAAGAAGGAGAAGAAGGCGAAGGTGGTGAAGAAGAAAAAACTGAAACTGCCGAATAGTTGTTTAATGTTCTGAACTGTGAAATATTTAATCATAGGTTTAGGCAATCCTGGAGACGAATATAAAAACACACGTCATAATATAGGCTATACAGTGCTGGACAATCTTGCAAAGAAGTCCAGCACTTCTTTTTCTGACAAAAGATACGGTTTTGTTGCTGATATAAAGCATAGAGGCAAAACAATGATTTTAGTAAAACCTACAACATTTATGAATTTAAGTGGAAAAGCTGTAGATTACTATATTAAGAAAGAAAAAGTACCTGTAGAAAAAACTTTGATTGTTGTTGATGATATAGCTTTGCCATTTGGTAGCATAAGAATTAGAAATAAAGGCGGAAGTGCCGGACACAATGGCTTAGAACATATAGAATATACACTAGGAACTAATGTTTATAATCGCTTACGTTTTGGGATAGGAAACGATTTTCACAAAGGCGGACAAGTAGATTATGTCTTAGGAGAATGGACAGAAGAAGAGAAACTTTTACTACCAGCTAGAATTGAATTAGCAATTGAAGCAATCCTAAGTTTTCCCGTTCTTGGAATTGAGAGAACTATGAATTTTTATAATAACAAATAATGTCGAATTCTAAAAATAATAAACAAAATTACAGAAATTTAAGTTCGCGTTTTATAGGCAAATTTTCAAATATAAAAAAACCAAGATGCTTAGTAAACGCTGTAATTAAATTGTATAAAAGATATTATAAAATAGATTTGAATGATTTTGTTGTTCCCGAAAATGGATTTGAAAGTTTTAATAGTTTTTTTACAAGGAAATTAAAGGAAGGAGTTCGTCCAATAAGTAATGGCATAGTATCACCAATTGATGGTAGTTTATTTGATTTTGGAAAAATTTCATCTGAAAATAAAATATATGTTAAACACAAACATTATTTTATAGATGAGTTAATAATTAGTGATTATGATGGTTTAAAATCTTATGCTGTTTTTTATTTGTCGCCAGCAAATTATCATAGAGTGCATGCAAGCTTTGATATGAAAATAGAGTCAGCAGTATATTTGCCAGGAACTTTAAGACCAGTAAAAGAAAAAACAATAAATAAGAGAAATAGAGTCTATTGTAGAAATGAAAGAATAGTACTTTTTGGGAATTCTGAATATGGAAAATTTGCTTGTGTTCTTGTAGGAGCTTTGTTTGTAGGAAAAGTTAAATTGTCTTTTGATTCTGAATTGCAAACAAATATTAAACGTGGAATTGTAGCAGAAAAAAAATATAAAAAAGAAGTAGTAATTAAAAAAGGAGAAGAAATAGGATATTTCGAAATGGGTTCTAGTGTAATATTATTGTTAGAGTCTGATATTTTTGAAAATATGAAGTTAGAATTAAAAACTAGTTTAAAAATGGGTCAATCTTTATTTTAGAACTCATCATTTGGACTAAGAAAATCGGAGTCAAAATTTTCATTACTTTCAAAAGTGTTGCCGTCATCAAATGCACTATCATTCATTTTGGATTCAAATATAGCGCTAGTATCGCTCATGTCAAATCTATCGTAGTCAGAAAATTTTGCAAAGTCTTTTTTAAATTTTAATTTAACGGTATCTGTTGCTCCATTACGATGTTTTGCAATAATAATTTCTGCCAATCCTTTTAGCGATTCTCCATCGTTATTAGTCATAAATCCATAATATTCAGGTCTATGAATAAACAAAACCATATCGGCATCTTGTTCTATTGCACCAGATTCTCTAAGGTCTGAAAGTTGAGGTCTTTTGTCGCCAGAGCGTGATTCTACCGAGCGGTTTAATTGAGATAATGCAATAATTGGTATGTTTAATTCTTTTGCTATTGCTTTTAAAGAACGTGAAATAGTTGCAACTTCTTGTTCTCTGTTTCCTTTCATGTCAACTCCAGTAGTCATAAGTTGCAGATAGTCAATTATAATTCCTTGTATATTGTGTGTTCTAACCAATCTTCGGCATTTAGCTCTAAGTTCAAAAATTGAAATTGCTGGCGTGTCATCAATAAAAATAGGTACGTTTTCTAAATTTTTTACTTTTTGATTAAGTTGTGTCCACTCATGATCTTGTAAATCTCCAGTTCTTAGTTTAGTGCTTGAAATTTCGGATTCGGCAGCTATCAAACGATTAACTAGTTGTTTAGAAGACATTTCTAATGAGAAAATAGCAATTGGTTTGTTATGATCAACTCCCATGTTTCTTGCCATAGATAGCACAAAAGCCGTTTTTCCCATAGATGGACGAGCAGCAATAATAATTAAATCTGAAGGTTGCCAGCCCGAAGTAATTCTATCAATATCCGAAAATCCACTTGGAAGACCTAGAAGTTTATTTTTATTTTTTGCAGCTTCGTCAATTGCTTCTAAAGCTTTGCCTAAAATTGTGTCTAACTTAACAGTTTCACTTTTTATATTTCCTTCAGAAATATTAAAAATTTCACTTTCAGCAAAATTTATTAATTCTTCTACATCTTGGCTTTCGTCGTATGAGCGTTTTTGTATTTCAGCCGAAGCTTTGATAAGTTCTCTTTGAATATATTTTTGATGAACCAATCTTGCGTGATACTCTAAGTGAGAGGCTGTTGCAACTTTATCGGTAAGGTCGGCAAGATAATATTCTCCACCAATTATATCTAATTTGTCGCGAGATTTTAGTTCGTGAGCAACTGTTATAATGTCAACAGGTTTGTGGTTAGTGCCAAGATCTCTAATTGATTGAAATATTTCTTGATGAGCAGGATCGTAAAATGATTCTGGCTTTAAAATGTCTAAAATATTAAAAACTGCATCACTTTGAATTAATAATGCTCCAAGAACTGCCTTTTCTATATCTGTGGCTTGTGGAGGCATTTTTCCATAAATAGCATTTAAACTATCAATGTTTGCTTCTGATTTCGAACTGCTTTGTTTTTTATTATTAATTGCCATAAATATATCTGAAATTTTACTTCAAAAATACTGCTTAGAAATTGGCTTAAAAAATTTTTTGACGAAAATATAATAAACTTTTATCCACAATGGGGTTTGAAAAAAATGTTTATAACTTTTTTTTGTTTTAAAAGCTTATAAATGACTATCTTTGTTAAGAAAAAATAAGTTTTTAAAAATAGTTATTAAGATAAAATTTTAATTTTAACTTTACGAAAATATTTTAACTATGATAAAAATCGAAAATATTTACAAATCTTACGACAATTTAGAAGTTTTAAAAGGCATAAATATGCAAATTGCAAAATCTGAAATTGTTTCTGTATTAGGTGCTAGTGGAGCTGGAAAAACTACGCTTTTGCAAATTATAGGAACACTTTTAAAACCAGATAAAGGTAGCGTGTTTATTAACGAAACTAATGTTGTTGGATTAAAAGATAAAAAATTAGCTAATTTTCGAAATCAAGAAATTGGTTTTGTTTTTCAATTTCATCATTTGTTGCCAGAATTTACAGCATTAGAAAATGTATGTATTCCAGGATTTATTGCAGGGACAAATAAAAATGAATTAATAAAAAAAGCAAAATATTTATTGGCTGCACTAAAAGTCGAAGATAGAGCAGAACATAAACCAAACGAACTTTCTGGTGGCGAAAAACAAAGAGTAGCAATTGCTAGAGCATTAATTAATAATCCTTCAATTATTCTGGCAGATGAGCCTTCGGGTAATTTAGACTCTAAAAATGCAAAAGATTTGTACGAAATAATTTTTGGATTAAGAGAAGAATTTGCTCAAACTTTTGTTATTGTTACTCACAATATTGAGCATGCAAAATTGACAGATAAAATCTTTACAATAAAAGATGGTGTGATAAGTGAAGACTAATATCTTATTTGCCAAAAATATGGACGTTCTGCCTTTTTAGCTTGTTCAACTTGATCGGAAATTAATTTTGTGTAATATTCTTCGTTATGAATTTTAACCTTTCTCTTATGTTTTGGCTTAACTAAAAATTCACTCACATCTTTGTTTTCAATTTTTGTAGCAGTCATCACCAAAGCTCCTTCACTTATATCAATTTCTAAAATCATACCTGGCAAGCCTCCAAATCTATCTGGACCAAAAGGAACAGGCATATCAAGAGCAAACCATGCAACGATTTTATTTCCTTTTATCGGGTCTATATACATAGCGTCCATGCAAATATGACCGGCAACTTCTTTGATATTATTTAAAATTTTCCAAGTTGGATTTTGAATTTCATCTTTTATTACAAAAAGTTTGTTTACTTCTCTAATTAAATCGTAAGTAGTATTTTCTTCTAAATTCCTGTAAATGATATATTCTTCGCTTCTCCACGCCCAGGAACCTTCTTTATTTTCATCTTCAATTTTTTCGTAGCGGGAAGTGTTTTTGTCGAAACATAAAACAGCATATTCAGTGTATTCGCTATGTGTTCCCCACATGTAAGATGCTTTGTCTTTTTCGCTTTGACTTAAATATTTTACAGAATTAATTTTTTTTACCCAATCGTGTTTGATTTCATATTTTATTGTTCCGCTAAGCTCTTGAGCATTAGTGTTTAATGTGATTAAAACTATTGCTATAATAAAGATTAAATATTTCATATTATTATGTTTTTAAATTTTAAATTACCACCACATTTGTTTCTTTTTTGTTTCAAAACCTTTAATATTATATGATACACTTAACATGTAATATCTAGCTAAAGTTGGCGAAATACTGGTCTCAATATAATTGCTTCCAGGTGTTTGACTAATCATTTTATTTTGATTTAATAAGTCGAAAACAGCTAAGCGTAGTTCAAATTTATTGTTTTTACCAAGTATTTGTCTAATCGATGCATTTGCCAAATGTAAGACTTCATTTAATTCAAATCTGTCATTTTGATATTTTGTAAAATCATAATTTGCTTCAAAGAAAGATTTTTTAGCAAATTGCCATTTAATACCAGTGCTTGCACTTAAATTTATAATATTTTGATTTTGACTTGTTTGAATTGAATAAGAAACATCAGATAATGAACCTGAAGAACCCAAACTTAGGCTTAATTTTGAACTTAAAGTTAAATTAAATCCTAGATTTAATCTGTATGAATTTGTATTTGTGGTATTTCTTATAGAATTGATATAAACAGGCGATTCTCTGTATGAGTATGAACCACCAAGCCTTAAAGTTAATATTGTTTTTACAATTGGCATACTAGACCATAAATATGCTGTAACAGATTGTCCACCGCTAAGATTTTCGGGTTTCATTATTGTTGTATATCCTAAGCCTTCAACAAATTTTGTTTCTTGATTGTAAACAATTTGGCTGTCGTAATAGTAGTAATATACACTAGCATGAATGTTTGTAAATGAAGCTTGATTCCAATATGTCCACGATATATCTGTTGAGTGATATGACTCTGGCTCTAAGTCAGGATTTCCTTCCGTTTTATAAAATCTATTACTTAGGTTTGGAATTGGTTGCAGATAACTAATACTTGGAACATCTATGTCGTAAGAATATCCTAAGTTTATATGCAAATTGTTGGGAAACTCATAATATGTGGTAAAATTAGGAATAAAGTTGTTATATGTCTTTGTTAATTCTGGTACTAATAGAGGAGAATTTTCAGTTACAGAGTATTTGTTAAACAAATTAATTGATTGAAAAGCCCCGCCTAAAGAAATATTTAATCCTTCCCAATTATAATTTATGCTTGTTCCAACTCGATTAAACATTTCTTTATTTTGATAATAAATGCTCAAACTATCAACCATAATGTAATTTGTTAAGGCATCTGTTCCAAGATTTTTAGATTGTGTGCTGTAGTTTCTAAAATTATAAAAACCGAATATAGAAAATCTTTTCGATAGTGGTTCAACATACAAAACGCTAGATTTTATTGTGTTATCATCATTGTCTTTAGAGTTTAAAATATTTATTTGTTCTAATTCTGTTGTGGCTGAAAAAAACTCATTTTTATTTATTAAATTTTCCATTCTTCCAGATTGGTAGTAATTAAAAGCTCCACTAATAGCAAATTTTCTGCCTCTCTTTTTAAAACTATGATTATAAATAGCTAAAGTGTTAATTACTTTTGAGTCAAGAGTGTCGGTTTCGTTAGTAAAATTTTTATTAATATTTTGGTCTAAAATTGTTTTAAACAACTGAGTTCTAGTATCAATTGAACGATTTCCCGAAAACCTTCCATAAATTTTAAAAATTAAAGTATTGCTGGAGTCAATGTTATGTTCAATTCTTGAGCTAATGTTGTGAGAATTTCTAAAAACATCACTGGCTGAATTTGTATTTAATAAATATGATGTGTCAGTTAAAAAAGTTTGCCTATTAGCAAAAGTTTCTGAATTCAAATCTGTTTGATTATAGGAGTAAGAAGCATTAAAGTTTATTTTTTTTGTATTGTAATTATAATTTACGCCACCTCCATAATTTTTAGTAAATCCTTTCCCATCAAAATAACCCATAATTCCTCCGCCTCCAATTTCCATGACATGGAAACCACTACCATCACCGCCAAATCCAAAATCACCATTATCTCTATTCGAAAAAGCAGCACTTCCTTTAAATTCAGAGTAATCGTCCCAATTTACTCCTGTTTGATTGACATTGTTACCAAAGCCAATTATTGAAAGTTGATGTTTTTCGTTAAATCTATTAAAATTAGCTTTTGATGCCCAAAGTAGTTTTTTTCTATAGTCATCAAATCCACCTGCTAATGTAGCTTTCCCGAAATGTCCTTTTTTAAATTCGTCTTTTAATTCAAGATTCATTACTTTTTCTTTGTTGCCGTCTGCAATTCCAGTAAGTCTTTCTTGTTCTGATTTGTCGTCATAAACTTGAACTTTCGAAATTGCTTGAGCATCAAGGTTTTTTGTGGCACTTTTTGGATCATCACCAAAAAAAGTTTTACCATCTACATAAACACGTCTGATATCTTTGCCTTGAGAAGAAATATTACCACTTACGTCCACATCAATTCCCGGCAAACGTTTTAACAAATCTTCAACTGTAGAACCCGGCGGAACTTTAAATAGACGAGCATCATATTCAACAGTATCGCCTTTAATAAATATAGGAGCTTGAGCTGATTTAATTACAACTTCCATTAAAATTTCAGCTATAGGTTCAAGTTTTATAATGCCTAAATCCACAGTTGCTTGGTTAGAAACAGGAATGTTTTTTTGCACCGGCATAAAACTCACATGAGAAATTTTTAAAAGATAGCCAGAGTTTTTCACGTTTTTAAAACTAAAATTACCCTGAGAATCAGAAGTTGTGTAATTTATTAAAGTGGAATCTTTGCTGTTTAGTAACATTACAGTAGCAGCAGGAACAATTTCATCATTCTCATCTATTATCTGTGCTTTGATAGTAATTTGGGAAACCTGAGCCTTGCCTATTAAGCTAAAACTTACAAGCACTAAAGCGAGAAAAACACTTTTTATTAAATGTCTCATTATTAATGTGTTTATGTGTAATAATAAAACTGCAAGATTGGTAAAATATTTTAATAAACACTTTAAAATAATGTTAAATATTTTAATAAGCTGTAAAAATAAATTTTAACTAAAAAAACAATTTTATAAACTCGTTTAGCCACCTTAAATCGTAAATCCCAAAATCCTCAAATCCAAAATCCCAAATCCGAAATCATAAATCACCAAATCCCCAATCGGTTGTAGAGCAAAATTAAAGTTTATATGTAAAATTGTTATAAATTAGAACAAATGTTTGTTTAGTATTAGAACATTTGTTATCTTTGCAGTGTGAAAAACCAAAAAAATAAAATATGAAAACAAATTTATCGCAAAAGCAAATCGGTCAGCGAATAAGTGAACTACGAAAAACAAGAGGATTTACTCAAGAAGAATTGGCTAATAGACTTGAAATTTCCCGTTCATCATTAGCTCAAATTGAGTTGGGAAATAGAAATGTTGATATTCTTGAATTACAAAAGCTATCTATGATTTTAAAATTTTCACTTGATGATTTTATGTCTAAGAATTTTTCTGCTATTAAAAATATTGATGTGAAAGAAGAAAAAGAAGAAAAAAAATCAGGAGAAAGAATTTCTGTACCTAAATTACAAGTTAACAAATTTAAAAACATATTGCTTTATATACTTGAACGTTGTGCTGGCAAACCAAATGTTGGAGAAACAGTTCTTTATAAATTGCTTTATTTCTCTGATTTTAATTATTATGAGCTTTACGAAGAGCATTTAACAGGTGCCAAATATCGCAAATTACCTTATGGACCTGTTCCACAAAAATTAGATGCGATTATTAACCAAATGCTTGAGAAAGGACAATTACAAAAAGTAAAAACAGAATATCATGGCTATCCTCAAACTCGATATTTACCTTTAGTAAAAGCTGATTTAACTAAACTAAAAGCAAGTGAAAAGGAAGTTATTGACGGAGTTATAGAACAAATGAGCGACTGGTCGGCAACTATGATTAGCGAATATTCTCACAAAGACTTGCCTTGGGAAGTTACAGAAGAAGGAGATTATATAAGTTATGAATTGGCTTTTTATAGAGAGTTACCTTATTCCGTAAGAATTTACGAAGACGAAAATGATTAAACTATGGATTTCAATCAGCTACCTGAATTTGAAAAAGATTTAAAATTCTTGTTAAAAAAATATAGAACTTTAAATGAAGACCTAAATGAAATAAAAACGATTTTAAGAAAGAAACCGCTTGAACGTCAACCATTTAGTTTTCGTATCGATAACCTAAGTTTGGAAACACGCATTATTAAAGTTAGAAAAATTGCTTGTAAATCATTAAAAGGTAAAGGAGTAAACTCAGGTTTAAGATTAATTTATGCTTACTTTCCAAACGAAGAAAAAATTACTTTTATTGAATTATATCATAAGAACTACAAGGAAAATGAAGACAGACAAAGAATTTAAATAATTTTAAATAAAAGATGATTTTCAATTTTTCCAAAAACTCTATTCTGTGATAAAACAAATTGCACATTATCTCTGTAAAAAAGGAATTTATGTAACATATTTTAGAACAAAAACACCTAAATCATTATTGTTTTACGGACAAACCTTTGGCAGTCGTCCTTCTGACATAGATTTATTCAAAATCAAACTTTTAACTGAAACAATTCTCAATTTTCTAAGGAGCAAGTGCAGAGCCAAACTTGTTTGAACTCTGCCGAGAGACGATAGAAAATGTAGCGAAGCTAAATTATTCAATTCTCAATTCTTAATTAGTTTAATCCAAAATCCATTTAAAATTAAAAACTCACCACTAAAAACTCACCACTAAAAACTAAAAACTCTTTAAATCCAAAATCCAAAATCCCAAATCCGCTTTCGACTTTTAACACTTCAACTACGTTCAGTGCATCGCTTTTAACTTTTAACTGAATTAATTTATCTTTGTGGTCTAAAATTTTATTAAATGCAAATCTTAGAAGCACTTAAAAAAGAGATACAAGGCGAAGTTCAAGTTGATAATATTTACAGAACTCTTTATGCTACAGATGCCTCTGCTTATCGCGAAATTCCTAAAGCTGTTGTTTTTCCTAAGAATAAAGACGATTTAATTGCTATTGTAAAATTTGCGAATAAGCACAATTTAAGTTTAATTCCAAGAGCAGCAGGCACATCTTTGGCTGGTCAGGTTGTTGGGAATGGAATTGTGGTTGATACTTCGCGGGCTTTTAATAAAATTTTAGAAATTAATAAACCCGAAAAATGGGTGAAACTTGAGCCAAGTGTGGTTTTAGATGAGCTAAATAAAGTTTTAGCAAAAGAAAATCTATTTTTCGGACCAGAAACTTCGACTTCTAATCGCTGTATGATTGGTGGAATGATTGGAAATAATTCCTGCGGCGCACATTCTTTAATTTACGGTTCTACTCGCGACCATGTTTTGGAAATGGACTGTATTTTGAGTGATGGCTCTGAAGCTCATTTTGGAGAAATTTCTAAAGCCGAATTTGAAGAAAAATGTAATTTGCAAAATCTCGAAGGCGAAATTTATAGACAATTAAAAACTTTGCTAACAGACCCAATTATTCTTGAAGAAATTTCAAAGCAATATCCAGACAAAGAAATTAAAAGACGAAATACAGGCTATGCTTTGGATTTGCTTGCAGACAGCGAAATTTTTGGTAATTCAAACGAGAAATTTAATATGTGTAAACTTTTAGCAGGTTCTGAAGGAACTTTAGCTTTTACAAGCTCTGTAAAACTAAATTTGGTTGATTTGCCACCCAAAACCAAAGCTTTAATGTGTGTGCATACAAAAAGTTTACACGAAGTCTTTGAAGCAAATCTTGTCGCATTAAAACACTCTCCAGCTTCTATAGAATTGATGGACAAAAAAGTGTTGGATTTATCAAAAGCAAATATTAAGCAAAATAGAAACAGATTTTTTATAAATGGCGACCCAGCTGCAATTCTTATAGTAGAATGGTTTGCCGATGATATTGAAACAATAAATAAGCAAGCAGACGAATTAGAAAAAGAATTGCGTTCAAAATCTTTGGGCTATGATTATGCAAGGGTTTATGGTGGCGATATTGCAAGGGTTTGGGAATTGCGAAAAGCAGGATTAGGTGTTTTGTCAAATATGCCCGGCGATGCTAAACCTGTTCCAGTTATTGAAGATACCGCGGTTAGACCAGAAGATTTATCTGCATTTATAAAAGAATTTGAGGAGTTAATGCAAAAACTTGGCTTAGATTGCGTTTATTACGCTCACATTGCAACAGGTGAACTGCATTTGCGTCCAGTTTTAAATTTGAAAGACAAAAAACATGTAGAACTTTTCAGAACCGTAGCTTTAGAAACCGCCAAATTGGTAAAAAAATATAAAGGCTCTTTGAGTGGCGAACATGGAGACGGACGTTTGCGTGGCGAGTTTATTCCTTTGATGATGGGAGAAAAGTTGTATGATGTTTTTAAGGAAATAAAAAATGTTTGGGATCCAAAAAATATTTTTAATCCAAATAAAATTGTGGATACTCCACCAATGAATACTTCGTTGAGATATAAACCGGGTGTTGAAACAAAAGAAATAAAAACAATATTTGATTTTTCTTCGACAGGTGGCTATATGCGCGCTGTAGAAAAATGTAACGGTTCTGGCGATTGTCGCAAATCTCATATTATTGGAGGAACTTTATGTCCAAGTTTTCAGGCAACTAAAGATGAGAAAAACTCTACACGAGCACGTGCAAATATGTTGAGAGAAGTTCTTACAAATTCAACTAACAATAAGCCCTTTAACTCAAAAGAATTATACGAAGTTTTAGACTTGTGCCTGCTTTGCAAGGCTTGTAAGTCTGAATGTCCTTCAGGTGTAGATGTGGCAAAATTGAAAATGGAGTTTTTGCAACATTATTATGATACAAATGGAGTTCCATTGCGTTCGTTTGCAGTTGCTTACTTGCCAGTTGTTTATAAAATATTTGCCTCTTTGCCGGGTTTTGTAAATATTTTTCTAAAAAATAAGTTTTTCTCAAAAATTTTAAAAAGTATAATTGGTTTTAATCAAAAAATTGACTTTCCATTGATGCATAAGACTGGATTTAAGAAATTGTACAAGAGAAAGCAAAAATTTGAAAATCCAAATCCTATAAAAACTATTTATTTGTTTAATGACGAATTTACAAAATATTTAGAAAGTGATTTAGGAATAAAAACAATTTTATTTTTTGAAAAACTCGGCTATCAAGTAAAACTTGCACCAATAAATTTTAGCGGAAGAACTTGGTTGAGCAAAGGTTTGGTGAGACGTGCGAAAAAACTTGCAAATAAAAATATCGAAATTTTAAAAAATATTATTTCGTCTGAAACACCTTTGATTGGAATAGAACCCTCGGCAATATTGAGCTTTAGAGACGAATATCCTTATTTAGTTAATGCAGAAAATAAAAATGCAGCTCAAGATATTGCACAAAACTCATTTTTATTTGATGAATTTATTGCTGCTGAGTTTGAAAAAGGAAATATTTCTGCTAATTCTTTTACAGATGCAGAGTTGAAAATTAAATTTCATGGGCATTGTCAGCAAAAATCTTTGATTACAACTAAATTTACCAAGCAAATATTATCAATTCCTAAAAATTATAAAGTTGCCGAAATTCCAAGTGGTTGTTGTGGTATGGCAGGATCGTTTGGTTACGAAAAAGAACATTATGATTTATCGCAAAAAATAGGAGAGTTGGTATTATTCCCAGAAGTTAGAAATGCAGATGATGATACAGTTATTGTAGCTGTTGGAACAAGTTGCCGTTGTCAGATAGAAAGCGGAACTGGCAAAAAATCTTTACATCCTATCGAAGTTTTGTGGGAAGCCTTAGTTTAAATCTTTTTATTTCAAAGCTTTTCTAAGTTTTACAAGTTTTTCTAATAAGTCATCAACTAAATCTAATTTTAGCATATTTGCACCATCTGATAGTGCTTTTTTGGGTTCGGGGTGGGTTTCTATAAAAAGTCCGTCAGCACCAACAGCAAGACCAGCTTTTGCCATGTACTCAATCATTTCGGGCTGACCGCCAGTAACGCCACTTGATTGGTTCGGTTGTTGTAAACTGTGAGTAACATCAAGCACAACAGGAAAACCAAAAGTTTTCATTTTAGGAATTCCTCTAAAATCAATTACTAAATCATTATAGCCAAAGGTAGTACCGCGTTCTGTGAGCATAATGTTTTTATTTCCTGTAGAAAGAATTTTTTCTGTGGCAAATTTCATTGATTCAGGAGACAAAAATTGTCCTTTTTTTATATTTACAAATTTTCCAGTTTTTCCAGCAGCAATAAGCAAGTCTGTTTGGCGACATAAAAAAGCAGGAACTTGTACAATATCAGCAATTTTTGCAGCAATTTCGGCTTCTTCGGGCGAGTGAATATCTGTACAAATATGTAGTTTTAATTCTTGTTTTACTTTTGATAAAATTTCTAAAGCTTTTTCATCGCCTAAACCTGTGAATGAACTTACTCTACTGCGGTTAGCTTTGCGGTACGAAGATTTAAAAATTAACTGAATATTGTGTTTTTTGCATAAATCTTTTAGAACTTTTGCAGTATGTAATGTGATTTCTTCATTTTCTACTACGCAAGGTCCAGCAATTAAAAAGAAATGTGCAGAATTGTCTAAAATTAAATTTTCCACTTTCAAAATATTTATATTTCTACAAAAATATAAAATTAAATCACTTTAAAAACCTAATATTTAATTAATTTTGTGGCAAAAAACAATGTATAGAATTTCTTTAGTTTCTTACTCAAATACTTTGCCTTTTAAAGAGGCTTTGTATAATTCTGAGTTTGTAGCAAAAAATGCAATTTTACAAGAACGTATTCCTGCTATGTGTGCCGAAGATATTTTTACAGGAGAAGCAGATATTTCATTAGTGCCAATAGGAGCATTTCCTATTCCCGAAAACACAAGAATTATTAGCGATTTTTGTTTGGCAGCAAAAAATAAAGTTGAGTCAGTACTATTGGTATCGCAAAAAACTAAAGAAGAAATTAAAACCATAATTTTAGATTATCATTCACGAAGTTCGGTAAAATATATTAAGATTTTGGCAGAAAAATTTTGGAAAATAAAATATAATTATCAAAATGCTGACGGAAATTTTAAAGATTTAATAAAAGAAGATACTGCTGCAGTTATTATTGGAGATAGAGCTTTAAATTTCCGTAATTCTATAAAATACAAATATGATATTGCCGAAGAATGGTTTAAATTTACAGGTAAACCAGCGATTTTTGCCGTTTGGGTTGCAAACAATAAGGTGAGTGATAGTTTTTTAAAAGAGTTTAACAAAATTTTGAAATCTGGATTTGAAAATCGAAAGCAAATTGCTGAAAAAAATAAACATTTATATCCCAATTTCGACTTAGTTAATTATTTAACAAACTGCATGGATTATAATTTTGATGAAGCTAAACAAGAAAGTTTAAACATGTTTAATCAATTTTATTCTGAAATTTTAAGATAAAAACTATATTTGTAAATTTTGTGAAAAAGCGATTTAAATTAAAGAAATATGAATTTACAAATTAAAGATTTTGAACCAAAGCACTACGACGAAATGAATGTCCTGTGGCAGTTGACCGACATGGGCGGAGCTTATCGTGGAGATAATTTGGAAATAATTCTTAATT
>Ga0255340_1001643_pt1 | contig 28516 bp, 16 predicted proteins | sample wastewater_treat_7_FD_192417 | JGI IMG/M metagenome (GOLD analysis project Ga0255340, IMG submission 192417) | Wastewater microbial communities from Lulu Island WWTP, Vancouver, Canada - plant10 | ecosystem: Engineered > WWTP > Wastewater > Unclassified | place: Canada: Vancouver, British... | reverse complement strand
ATCTCAGCAGAGTGGGGATAACCGGCGGATCGGGCGGCGGCAGCCAAACCATGTTTATTACGGCCATCGACGAGAGGATTACCCTGAGTATGCCGGTAGTGATGACTTCGTCTTATTTTGTGGGCGGCTGTCCCTGCGAAAGCGGCAATCCGATTCATCTTTGCGGAGGCAGAACCAACAACGCCGAGATAACCGCCATGTGTGCTCCCCGTCCCTTACTTGTTGTATCCGACGGTAAAGATTGGACCAAAGACGTTCCGGACTTGGAATTTCCCTATATTCGCAGTATATATGCTTTGTACGGCAAGGAAGATCTGGCCGAAAATGCCCATTTTGGAGACGAAGGTCACGACTACGGCTTTTCGAAACGTCAGGCGACCTATGCTTTTATAGAAAAACATTGGAGCCTGAATACCAAAGGATTGAAGAACGCCGGCGGGCAATGGGATGAATCCGGGGTGACGGTGGAACCCTATCCGTCCTTGAAAGTATTCGGTGCAGACGGCAAAGGCTTGCCGGCCCATGCCGTCAAAGGGATGGACGAATTATACCGGGTTTTTGAAGCAGCCAAACAATAAACAACTTCAAGGACAGCAATAACTTCAGGGACAACACCGACCCCAAGGATAGCAAAACCAATGGAAGAAACAACACCAACTCCAGGGAGACCAAAACAATTTAAAGGACAACAAAAGCAACTCTAAGGATACCAAAAACAAAAAGATCATCCTCAATACAATAAAAGATAAAACTATGGTAAAATACCGGATATTCGCTCTTTGTTTGATAGTTACCGGCTTGTTTTATGCCTGTCAATCGCCTGAGATCGATTTGCAAGCCGAGAATCTCAAGCTGGACCACTGCGGCTGGGAAGGGGTCCGGCAGCTTTGCCTGAGTTGGACGATGAATGCATCCTCTCCCAGAGGATTGAACCAACAAGCCTACCGCATACGTATTGCCAGCCGTCCTGAACTGCTCGAACAAAATTCGCCCGATATTTGGGATTCGGGTAAAGTTAGCAGCTCAAAGAATTACGATGTTCCGTATAAAGGTAAAGCCTTAGAGAGAGATACCGTCTATTATGCCCAAATAAGGATATGGACCAATCGGGGCAAAAGTCTCTGGTCCAAACAGCAAAACCTGGTTTTGCCGGCCGAAGGAGATCTTCTCCCCGCTGCTGCATCCATTAATCGCTTTGACACCTACGACCTGAAGTTGAGCGACCTGGTTCAGACATATAAAACAGCCACTCTTGAGAAATACAAGAATCGGCCCCAAGACTTGGAAAACATGTCAGCCGCCGACTGTTGGGCCGAAAGTTATTTGATCGATAACCGCAAGTTTTATCTCCAATGGATGGATCGCTTGCTGGCTGCTCAAGCCGAAGACGGTAGCCTGCCTTTGTCTGCGCAACAGGAGCCGCAGGAAATTTTCGATATTGCCCATATGTTGTTGGTTCAGTACAACGAAACCGCTCATCTGAAGAAACATTTTCCGGCGATGGAAAAATGGCTGGACTTTTTGTGGAAAAACTACGGAAGCCAAGAGTATATACTGACAGCCGATGGAGAGGGACACACCCTGTTGCCTGCCGAAAAATGTAGTCTGGATGGAAAAGAGTACACCACCTCGGCTGCTTTGATTTCGACGGCGTATTTTTATCGACTTTGTGTGTTGATGGAAAAGTTCTCTTCTCACTTACAGTATCGGGATAAAGCCGCTCATTATGCCGATTGGGCCGGCAAGCTTCGTAAAGCCTACAACGGCCGTTTTTTCAATGAAGAAAAACAATACTACGAAAACAATACCCCGACGGCCAATTTATTGTCCCTAAGCTTAGGATTCTGTGAAGATAAGAGGGCGGAGAATGTATTCAAACGAATAGAACAATCCATAGCCATAGAGCATTACGGAAAAGCAGCTTGCGGTGAATTTGGCAAAAGATATTTGTACCGCACCTTATCGGCCTGGGGCAGATCCGATCTGAGTTACAGACTTGGGGCTGAGCTCCTGGAGGTCGAGGGCGATTTTATTCTGTGGTTTTTTGAGCATCTATGCGGTTTGAAAAGTCTGGAAGAGGGCTTCCATTGTTTCAGCCTCGATGCCGTCTTCCCCCCGGGAATTTATTTTGCCAAGACCCGTATGGAAACCCGTGGAGGAATTATTTCCAGCTCCTGGATAAAAACCTTCGATGAATTTGTTTGGCAGGTGATCGTTCCTGTCAATACCAGGGCCAGACTCCGCTATCCGGCTGCTGCCGCCAAAGACATTTACGACGACGGCCGGGTGATTGACCAGGTAGAGGGCATTCAAATTCTTGGTCGGGAAAACGGAAATATACTTATGGAACTGGGCTCGGGCGATTATTTTTTCTCCAGTAAATTGGCCGACATTAAACCGGGCCCGCGTAAATTCATATCCAATCCTTAATTTTATTGTATGAAAACGAATCTCATTAAATTTTGCGGAATATTGTTGTTGAGTGTATGCATGACTCAACCCTTAACCGCTCAAAGACAAAGGGTACAGCTTAGTCCTAAAGAAGCAGAGGCAAAAGCCGCCGAAGCCAAAAGAAAATCGGACGAAAGTTTAGATCAGAAAGCAGCCTCCTATGCAGAGGCTCTTAGATTGAACGATTCGGCCAAAGAAGCCCGGGTCAGTGCTGTAATAGCCACACACTTAAAGGCCGTACGGGATTGGCATAACGAAAATATCAATCGTGTTCCGGAAGGCAGTATCAATCCGACCACAGGCCAGGTGCTTACGGCATTGGACAGAGAAATTATTGCCGACTCCGGTATTCCCAAATCGGTACGCGCAGCTCTTTTGGAAGGTTTACGCAAGGATTTAACCGAAGAACAGATAGAGATCATCTACGATCAATATACCATTGGCAAGGTGGAATTCACCCTGAATGGCTATAAGTCAATTGTTCCCAATCTTACAGACAAGGAAGAGGCCGTTATTCTTGAAAACCTTAAAAAGGCGAGAGATCAGGCTATCGATATGAAAAACATGAAAGCTGTTTCCGGTATTTTTGAAATTTATAAAACCAAAAACGAGCAATACCTCAACGAAAACGGCCGTAACTGGAAACAACTGTATAAAGATTATACCGATAAGAGGAAAGCAGAAAAAGCGGCCGCTGCCGCAGGCAATTAATCATCAACAAAAACAATAACTATGAAAACAAAAAGTATACTATTAACAATTGGCCTTTTGCTCAGCTTTACGGCCTGCCGGCAAGGAGCTGAATGGAAAAAGGGAATCCTTATAGACGAATTTGTTTACGAAAAAACTTCCTTTCCCGAATGTCACTCCGCTTCGTTGGCAGAAACTCCCGAAGGTATTGTGTTGACTTTTTTCGGCGGGACTAAAGAACGCCACCCCGATGCCAGTATATGGATATGCCGTAACGAAAACGGTGTTTGGACCGAACCCGAAAAAGCGGCCGACGGAGTAGTCAACGATACATTGAGATATCCTTGCTGGAATCCTGTGTTGTATCAAGTTCCCGGCGAAGAGTTGCTGTTGTTTTACAAGGTCGGCCCCAGTCCCGGATCTTGGTGGGGTTGTATGAAACGTTCCTTCGACAACGGTAAAACCTGGTCTGCCGAGGAAAAACTGCCCGAGGGCATTATCGGCCCGGTCAAAAACAAACCGGTGGTGGTGGACGGAAAATTATTCTGTCCTTCGAGCACCGAAAACCGCGGATGGAGACTGCACATCGATGTTACCGAAGACAAAGGCAAAACCTGGATACAGATAGGCCCTTTGAACGATCCGGCAGAATGGCTGGCTATTCAACCAAGTATTTTATTCCACAAAAACGGAGATTTGCAAATACTCTGTCGTACCCGCAACCGCCTGGTGGGTTCTACCTGGTCAACCGACCGTGGCCGGACCTGGTCGCAGTTGGAAGGTGTAGGTTTGCCTAACAACAATTCGGGAACGGATGCCGTCACTTTGAAAGACGGCCGGCATCTGCTGGTTTATAATCATGTGGAACCTCCTGCCGGTGAGACAAAAGGAGCCCGAACCCCTTTGAACGTAGCTTTATCAAAAGACGGGAAAACCTGGTACGCTTCGCTGGTGCTGGAAGATTCACCCATCAGTCAATATTCTTATCCCTGCGTTATTCAATCCTCCGATGGTTACGTACACATAGCTTACACTTGGAGACGCCAGCGCATTAAATACGTCAAAATTGACCCCGCCAAACTTAAAATGAAAGAAATAGAAAACGGTATCTGGCCCGGCAAGGAAACAGCCCAGGCCGTTGAGGGTGCAGGCTCTACCCCTTTCCCCATTTCGGTTTGCGACTGGATGATATTAAAGCGCCAGAAACTCGGAGCCATCACTCTGGCCAGAGAAATAGGCTGCGACGGCCTTGAAATAGACATGGGTGGCCTGGGTAATCGTCCCACTTTTGACAACAAACTCAAAGATCCCGAAGTACTGGCTGAATTCAAACGTACCGCACAGGTGAGCGGAATCCGCTTCTCCTCGGTGGCCATGTCGGGTTTTTACGCTCAATCACTGGTAGATCGCGAAGATTTTATCACACCGGTGCAGGATTGTATTGACGTAATGAAAGGTCTGGGTGTAGGAGTAGCCTTTTTACCTTTGGGTGTAAAAGGAGACCTGGTGCAATATCCCGAATTGCGCCCCGCTATAGTGGAGCGCCTGCGAGTTATCGGCCGGATGGCCGAACAGGAAAAGCTGGTCATCGGTATAGAAACCTCTTTGGATGCCGAGGGCGATAAAGCATTATTGCAGGAAATCGGCAGTCCGGGGATCAAGATTTATTTCAACTTCGCAAGAGCCCTGCAAAGCGGTAAAGATTTGCATAGTGAGTTGCGCTTGTTGGGTGACGATATTTGTATGATACATTGCACCAACAAAGACAGCGTGTGGCTGGAAAACGACCCTATGATCGATATGCCTGCCGTCAAACAGACACTCGAAGAAATCGGTTACCGGGGCTGGTTGGTAATGGAACGTTCCAGGGATGCAAGCCAGGCCCGGAATGTCCGTGGAAATTACGGGGCCAATTGTGCCTATCTTAAGTCGGTTTTTCAACCGGAATAATATGGTTTGAACCCGGTTTGATCCGAATCAATCAGAAATAAACGTATTTTATAGTGAGGCTAAAAACAACATAGTTATGATCAAAAAATCTTTCATTGTATTAGCTCTGTTATGTAGCTCTTTGTCAATTTTTGCACGGACGGAAATTTGGGTAGCTCCCGGAGGCTCGGACCAGGCTCCGGGTACCAAGGCGGAACCCAAGGCTAGTTTGCATTCGGCCCTGAGGCAGGCGAGGGAAAGTAGAAGATTGTCCGATCCCTCGACAGCGGACGGAATCATTATTCGAATGCAAGCAGGAACTTATTTTTTGGACGAACCTCTCCTGATAAGATCCGAAGATTGCGGAACTCCTGAGAGTTCAACCCGTATAGTGGCCGAAAAAAGCGGCGAAGTGACACTAAGCGGCGGAGTAAAACTGGGCAAATGGAGCAAAGCCGGCAGCGTTCCGGGTTTACCCTCGGCCGCCAAAGGCAAGGTCTGGGTAACAGATCAGCCTAAAGTTTCAGGCCGCTACATCGATTTTCGACAATTATGGATAAACGGTCGTAAAGCTGTTCGGGCCAGAGATACCAACGACGACAATTTTAAACGTATATTAGCCTGGGACAAAAACACAGGGGTGTTAACCATTCCCGCCCCTGGAGTAAAATCCTTTAAAACTTTGGATCGCCTCGAATTGCAGCTGCATCAGATGTGGGCAATAGCCAATTTGCGTATAAAAGCCATAGAATATCAAAACGAAAAAGCTTTGGTGGTTTTTCATCAACCCGAAAGCCGCATCCAGGCCGAGCATCCATGGCCAACCCCGATGACTGCGGAAGGCCGGGAATCTCCCTTTTTTCTGTGCAATGCCATTGAGTTTCTCGATCAGCCCGGGGAATGGTACCTCGACGTGGAAGATCATAAGCTTTATTATTGGCCTCGCCCGGGAGAAGATATCACCCGGGCCGAATCGGTGGTTCCTTATTTGGAAACCTTAATCGATGTTCAGGGCAGTCTGGATCGTCCTGTAAAGCATATAAGCTTCGAAGGTATCGGCTTTTCGTACACAAGCTGGCTGAGGCCCTCGGAACAGGGGCATGTTCCCCTGCAGGCAGGTATGTACCTGCTCGATGCGTATAAATTGCGTCCTCCCGGCGTACCGGGCAACGAAAACCGGGGCCTGGAAAATCAGGGTTGGGTGGGTAGACCTCCGGCTGCCGTACAATTGCGTGGGGTACAAAATACGAGCTTTGTGCGTTGCCGTTTTGAGCACCTGGCCTCATGTGGGATAGATTATATCAGCGGAACTCTGAACGATAGTATATTAGCTTGTGTCTTTCAGGATATTGGCGGTAACGGCATACAAGCCGGAAAGTTTTCCGATCCGGGCATAGAAACACACTTGCCTTACGATCCTGTCGATCGGCGCGAGATATGTACCAAACTGTACATCGGAAACAATTACATTCACAATTGCAGCAACGAAGACTGGGGTTGTGTGGGTATTTGCGCCGGTTACGTGAGGGATATTCTCATTGAGCACAATGAACTATCGGAATTGTCTTATTCGGGTATCAGTTTGGGTTGGGGTTGGAGTAAAACCGTGAACTGTATGCGCAACAATGTGGTGAGAGCCAATTACATTCATCATTACGCAAAACGTATGTACGATGTGGCCGGTATCTACACTCTGTCGGTGCAATCAAAATCTTTGATAAGCGAGAATGTGGTCGACAGCATCTATTCGCCGGCCTACGTTCACGATCCCAATCACTGGTTTTATCTTTACACCGACGAGGGTTCCTCTTTTATTACGGTAAAAGATAACTGGTGTCCGGCCGAGAAATTTCTGCAAAACGCCAACGGCCCGGGCAATACCTGGATTAACAACGGCCCGATGGTTGACGAAAAAATCAGGTTGGCAGCAGGCATTGAGCCGGCATACAGCGACATAAAGCCCTGATATTGTCCGGTCGTTTTTATTCATCGCCCACCAAGGCGAGGGCAATACTCATCAGAACTTGCACCATACGAACCCTAATAAAGCGTGTATATTTATGCAAGATAATACAAAGCGAACAGTACTAAAATTCAGTGAGTTAAAATTCCTGTGAAACTACTCCAAACTGTTTTTTAGCCTGTTTTACGCTCCAATTAAACAAGTAAATCGCTTATTTAGCACCTATTTAGGCTTTAAAAACGTTAAATCTTTTTTGAGGATATTTTTTTTGTCTTCCTTTGTTACCTCGGTTGTATATTTATAACAATTAGTTGTTATAAAATATAATCGCTTATTAATCAGCAATTTGTGTTTTCCACAAGAATAAAAATAATTGTTAATCCTAAAGAATTCTCTCTCAGTTTTAGCGTATTATCCCTTTAAAATATTGCTTAAAGAATCACTTAAACATTTGCGTAATAAAAAAGCTTAAATTACATTTGCGCTCCAAAGTGATTAACTTTACGGAAGTTAAACCCTAAACAGAAAATGATTGTTAAACAAAAAGTGAAACTATGAGAAAACTGACTTTTTTACTCGCTTGCCTGTTTCTGGCAAGCGTAGGCTTAGTGAATGCTCAGTCTCGCACGGTAACCGGTAGGGTTATTTATGCCGAAGACGAGCAGCCTGTCATTGGTGCGTACGTAGTTGTTCAAGGCAGCTCCAGGGGTACCGTAACCGACGCTGACGGTAATTTTTCCATCAGTGTGCCTCAGGAAGCAACCATTTTGGAATTTTCCTTTCTGGGAATGAAAACGGTACAAGCCGAAGCCAGGAACGGAATGGTGGTGCGCATGGAGCAGGAAGTGTCTGAATTGGACGAAGTAATGGTCGTTGCTTTCGGTACTGCAACCAAAAAGTCTTTTACAGGATCGGCAGCAGTAATTAAAGCAGAAGACATTACCACACGGCAGGTTTCGAACGTTACCAATGCCCTGGCCGGTCAGGTTGCGGGTGTGCAGACAGTTAACACCAGCGGCGGTCAGCCCGGTAACGCAGCCACAATCCGTATTCGCGGTATCGGCTCTATGAGCGCCAGTAATGCTCCCTTGTACATTGTGGACGGAGCTCCTTTTGATGGCAGTATGTCTTCGATCAATCCCCAGGACATCGAAAGCATCAGTGTGTTGAAAGACGCCGCAGCCAACGCTATTTACGGTGCCCGTGGTGCCAACGGTGTTGTGTTGATTACCACCAAAAGAGGTACGACCCAGGAAGCCAAAGTGAATGTGGACGCAAAATGGGGCAACAATAGCCGTGCTGTTCCCAATTACGCTGTTATGGAAGATCCTGCCATGTACTACGAAACTTTCTACAAAGCTTTGTATAACAGTAAGATCTATAATGGAAACAGTGCTAATGATGCCCATGTTTATGCCAGGAGCGTTCTCTTCGATAAGGATGCCGGAGGTTTGGGTTATCAGGTGTACACCGTTCCTGCGGGTCAAAGCCTGATCGGTACCAACTTCAAACTGAATCCCAATGCTACGTTGGGTTACAAGGATGCCGATTTTTATTATACACCCGATAATTGGTATAACGAAATTTTTGATCCCAACAACTTACGTCAGGAGTACAATGTGTCCGTTTCCGGAGCGTCAGACAAAATCAATTATTTTATGTCTTTAGGCTATCTGGACGATTCGGGTATTGTATCGGGTTCGGGCTTTTCGCGCTATACTGCCCGTACTAACGTTGAATATCAGGCTAAAGAATGGTTAAAAGTGGGAGCCAACATTGGTTACACCAATTACGACATCCAGTCTCCCGGCTCTCAAACCAACTGGGGGTCCAGCGGAAACCTCTTTTACGTAACCAGTTTGATAGCCCCGATTTATCCTCTGTATGTTCGCAACAGCACAGACGAGCAGATTCGTGTTGACCACAGAGGCATTACCGTATACGATTTTGGTACTACTACCAACCAGAAACGCGCTTTTATGGGTATGTCCAATCCGGCCATTACGCTCAAGCTGGATGAACACCATGCTTATACCGATGTCTTGGCCAGCCGTTTCTATGGAACCCTGGATTTGTTTAAAGGTATGAAGTTTACCGCCAGTGTAAGCGCCAATACCATTAATCAACGTGCGAATCGCCTGTATAACCAATTCTATGGTGCCGCTGTCGCTAGTCAGGGTGCCGTAAGCGTTTCCCATGCAAGGGGTGTAGGAATTAACCAACAATACATGCTTAATTACAAAAGGTCGTTTGGTGTAAACGGTCTTGATATATTGGCCGGTTACGAATCCTATGAATTGACCGAGCAATACCTTTACGGCTATAACACCAAGCTCTTTAACCCTTATATTGGAGAATTGGGTAATGCGATAGACGTTGATTCAAGGGATATGACATCTTATACCAATCATTACTCAACTTTAGGTTTTATAGGCCGCGCAGAATACGATTACGATCAGAAATACATCCTTTCGGCTTCCTATCGTCGCGATGCCTCCTCTCGTTTTGCTCCCGAACAGCGTTGGGGTGACTTTGGAAGCGTCGGTGCGGCATGGGCAATAAACAATGAAGGATTTATGGCCAATGCGGAGTCTATAAATTTACTCAAACTCAAAGCCAGTTACGGTATCCAGGGTAACGATAACATTGGAAACTATTATGCTTACCTCGATCAGTACACCGTCAGCAATGCTGATGGAGATTTTTCGGTAGGCTTCGCGTATAAAGGTAATCCCGACATAACCTGGGAAACTTCCTATAGTTTCAATACAGGTATAGATTTTTCCATGTTCGACGAAAGGTTGAACGGTACGATTGAGTATTTCTCGCGCAAGACCGTAGATTTGCTCTACAATCAGCCGGTGCCTCTTTCGTTTGGTTATGCCTCCATACCCACCAACGTGGGGGCTATTCTGAACAATGGTGTAGAGATTGATTTGCGTTACACTTTGGTCAAAACCAACAATCTAACCTGGGACATCAATGTGAACGCCACCCATTACAAGAACACTATTCTTGATTTGGCAGAATCCGTCAAAGAGGCCGGAGGTATCAAGCAAAGCACCTACATATACAGGGTGGGCGGATCTCTTTATAACACCTACCTGAGGGAATATGCCGGAGTTGACCCGGTTACCGGTAAAGCATTGTATTATATGGATCCCGATAACGACGATTATTCAACTACCGACGTCTGGTCGTCCGCCAAACAAGCCGACAACGGAAGTTCTTTGGCAAAAGTTTATGGTGGATTCGGGACAGCTTTACAATTGAGAGGCATCGACCTGTCGGCCAATTTCTCTTACCAACTGGGAGGGAAACTTTACGACTTTTCGTACGAAGAACTGATGCATAGTGGCGACAACGCCGGTCTGAACTGGCATACAGATATTTTAAATGCCTGGACGCCCGAGAATACCGTTACCGATGTTCCCCGGATTTGTTCTTCCGACGATACTTATCAAACCTATTCCACCCGTTTCATGATCAGCTCAAATTACTTGAGCCTGAACAATATTACTCTTGGTTATACCTTACCTAAACGTTGGACGGAAAAGATCAAAATTGAAAAATTGCGTATATATGCCGTAGGCGATAATCTGGCCTTGTTCTCGGCTCGTAAGGGTTTTGATCCCAGAACCATGATCGGTGCCGGCGTAGGTTCGCTTGGTACGGCAGGAACAGGTTCTCATACTTACACTGCACTCCGGACCATTTCCGGAGGCATATCCCTTACATTTTAATACGTCACATTATAAAACTGTATAAAGATGAAAAAACGTAATATTTTCTTTTTAGCGCTCGGATTGGTGTTGCTGGGATCTTGTACGGATCTGAATACTATTCCTGAGGGAGGTACTCTTACCGAAGAACAGAAAAGGGAGGTGGTCGAAGCTATTCCCGGCCGCCTGGCAGCAGACATCAATGGTATGTTTGCGGTCCTTTCTAAACAATATTGTGTATTTGGAGCAGCTAGTGGACGTGATGATGACCACGGCTATCCTGCGGCAGCCATGTCCTGGGATCTGAATGGCCCCGATATGGTAGGTACAGACGATAATTACAACTGGTTCTCCGTTGCTTCCGATTATGCCGACAGGACCTATACTTATGCCAATCCCTATATGAGGTGGGCCATGTTCTATAAGCAGATCAAAATGGCAAACGACGTAATGGCGTCTATTCCAGAAGATACCGATAATCCGACTTTGTTGACCTACAGAGGTCTTGCTCATGCTGTTCGTGCCTTTGATTATTTCTCGTTGGTTCAATACTACCAATTTACCTATGGTCCGGAAACTTTGGATAAACCGGCTGTTCCTATTGTAGAGCCCGGAATGACCGATGTAACCAATCCCAGAGCAACCGTACGACAAGTGTACGAATTGATCATGAACGACATCGATACGGCCCTTGTTTTGCTCAAGGATTACGTGCCGACATCCAAGTCTTACATCAGCGAAGCCGTAGCCTATGGTCTTCGTGCCAGAGTCAATCTCGTAATGAAAAACTACGCTCAGGCTGCATTGGATGCCCGTAAGGCCATCGATTTATTCGGAGGAACTCCTTATACCAGAGAGGAACTTATGACTCCCGGATTTATAGACGCAACCGACCACAATTGGATGTGGGCTTTAATCATTACTCCCGACGTGGTGCCTGATGCTTATCCTGCGTGGCCCGCTGTACTTGCTTCCTTCTCGGGCGACAGTTATACCTGCGGGGTGGGTTGTTACAAGATGATTAATACCCTGTTGTATTCGATTATTCCTGCCACCGATGTACGTAAAGGCTGGTGGGTTGACAGCAATTTAAAATCACCTCTCATCGACAGTCTGTCATGGCCCGAATACAAAGGCGAACCTCTAGGTCCGTTGAACATTCCCGATGTAAAAATGCCCTATTTGCCTTATACCAATGTTAAGTTTGGCCAATTTGGTGGAATTGGAAACACAGTAAATGCGGGCGACTGGTGTATGATGCGTGTAGAGGAAATGCTCTTGATTGAAGCTGAAGCTACAGGTATGACCGACGAGGCCGCCGGAAAGAATTTGTTGACAAATTTTGTGAAAACCTACAGAGACCCCGCTTACAGCTTCCCCGCCTCCGTTAAATTCCAGGACGAATGCTGGAAGCAGCGCCGTATAGAACTGTGGGGCGAAGGTTTCTCCATGATGGACATTATGCGTCTCAAGAAAAACATTGTGCGTTTTAATTCCAGGGTTGAAACCAATCATCCGGAAGCTTTCCGTTTCAACCTAGCTGCTGACGACGGCTGGTTACTGATGCGTATTCCCCAAAGAGAAATCAACTCGAACCCCGGTATCAGCGATGAAGACAACAACAACGATGGAGCCTTGCCCGTAAGCGGTGACGGTGCAGGCCTTAGAGATGGTGTAACAGACTAATTAAACAAGAATCATTTAATAATCATGCACGCTATGAAAAATTTTAAAAGAATATTCTTTATCATAGGGCTGGGGGCCTTTTTATGGTCGTCCTGTACCGAGGATATTCCCGTAAGGGAAGAATCTCCGGCAGCCGATGCCGAAAGTATGCAAGTGTACTTCCCCAACAGCCAGAAATATAAATATGAATTGTCCCCGACCGTTTTCAAAGTCGATGTTGATCTGAAACGCGAAAAGTCTGCGAAGGCTGCTACGGTTAAAATTATAGTGACCTCCGATTTGACCGGCGTTTTTACCGTACCCGAAACTGTTAGTTTTGCCGCTGGCGATTCCACGGCCAAGCTTACCATCACCTTCGATACTCTTGAACAATTTAAGCCCTACCAGATATCGTTCAAGATAGAAGATCAATACATCAATCCTTATATTGTCAACCCCAATGGTACTTCAGATTTCAACCTCTATGTCGAGCAAAACGACTTCCTGCCTGCGGGTGATGGTAAGGGGCAATTCTACGACAGCTTTACCCTGGCCTCGGTTGCCGATGTATCTATCACTTACTCTAAGAAAAAAGACGCTTACCGCATCGGCAATCCTTATTCCTTGGCACTTCTTGAAGAAGCCGGATGGGGAAACTGGATTGGAGGTCCTACAAGCGAGAACATTGAAATCCAGATAACGAAAGAAGGAAAGGTTACCTGGGAGTTCTGGTATATTGGATTGAATTATCAGGGTGTCAGCGGATATCCTATAAAAGCTTATTTTCCCTCATTCCGCACGAAAGATGATGTCGCTCTTGATGATTTGAGTGGTAAGATTATGGATAACCTGTACGAATTACATCCTCATTTCTATGTGGACGGACTTGGCAGTTTTGGCACTAAATATCCGGTATTTATTTCTTTACCCGGTGGCCCCAATCTGAATGAACTTTTGGCAGAATAATCCTAAGTTTCTGAAACCATAGAATGAAAGCCCTTCCTGATTCAGGAGGGGCTTTTTTTTAGAGCATCTTTCGGGGCAGGCATCTTTCGGGGCAGGCATCCTTCGGCAAGCATCCTTCAGCGGGCATCCTTCGGCAAGCATCCTTCAGCGAGCACCTTCGGTGAGCATCCTTCAGCGGGAAAGCAGTAAATTCCGTCGAATACATCAAAACCCCGGTTAAGCGACCGGGTATATCTGCCAAAGGAACTCATTGGATTAAAAATAAATATGTATTTTTGTGCGTTACAAAAAAAAGCAATGCACAGGAAACAGATACTCATTTTTATATTCTGCTTGCTATGTTCGCGGGCGCTTTGGGCAGTGATGGCTTATCCCTACCCTATAGAAATCGATTTGCCCGATGGCAGTAAGTTGGAAATACAACGTCATGGAGATGAGTTTTTTAATTACACCACCGACCGAAGCGGTTATATTATAGCTCAAAAACCGGACGGCTATTACTACTACGCCAACTACGACGAACAAGCCAAACTCAATATCAGCAACTACCGTGCCGGCAGCCGGGCGGCAAGGCGTTCGGCCGTGGTGCCTGAAGTCAATTTCAGGCGGGCAGCTCAGATCCGAAGCGAGCGTTACGAGGCAAGCCGGGATTTAATCAGGGCCAACGCTAAGCAAGCTTACGAGGGCAGGCTAAAAACGCTCGTTTTACTGGTTGCTTTTCAGGACAAGGCTTTTGTTTCTCCGACGGCGCACGATGATTTTAACAGACTAAGTAACGAATTGGGTTACAGCGATAACGGTGCAACCGGATCGGTAAGAGATTATTATCGGGACAATTCAAACGGAGTTTTTGACCCGGAATTTGTTGTTATGGGGCCCTATACCCTGTCAAAACCCATGAGTTATTACGGGGGCAATAACGAGGAAGGTAACGACAACGATCCCAGGCGCATGGTGATAGAAGCAGCCTGGATGGCCAACGAGGAAGGTGTGGATTTCTCTGAGTTTGACCAGAACAACGACGGCTATGTTGATTTCATCTATGTGTATTATGCCGGATACAACGAAGCCGAAGGCGGTCCTGCCGCCAGTATATGGCCGCATTCCTGGTCGGTTGCCTATATGGACAGTACACTATTGGACGGAGTAAAATTGGGCTATTACGCTTGTTCTTCAGAATTAGCAGGCGCATCGGGTTCGACGATGTCCGCCATTGGAACCGTTTGTCATGAATACGGACATACCCTGGGTTTGATGGATGTGTACGATACCGATGGAGCAGAAAGTGGAGGAATGTCGGGCGGCTTGGGTGCATTGAGTTTGATGAGTTCGGGAAATTACAACAATAAGAGTCGTACTCCTCCGCATCTGACTTCGGAAGAACGCTGGTCTTTGGGCTGGATGACCCCTACAACGATCACCGAAGCCGGAGACTATTCCTTGGCTTCCATAGATCAGAATCAGGCTTATATAATACCTACTTTAAACGAAAACGAGTATTTTCTTCTTGAAAACCGGCAGCATAATAATTGGGATCTTTACATCAAAGGCGAGGGCCTGTTGATTTACCATGTGGATAAATCGAAAAACATGGTACTTGGTAAAACAGCCTTGGAGAGATGGTATACCAACACCGTCAATGTATATCCCCAACATCAATGTATGGATATGGAAGAAGCCGTAGGCTCCGAATCCAAGGGTGACATGTATGCCTTCTACCCCGGTCCTTCGGGCTTGTATACTGCTTTTACCCGTACCACCACTCCGGCAGCTTTAGCCTGGTCGGGATTACCATTGGGCAAAGAACTTTACGATATAAGATTGGAAGGTCAAGAAATTCACTTCAGAGTGGAACTCGAAGACCAGGTCTATTTCGGAGGGCAGGTAATCAACAGAGAAGGCCAACCTGTTCAGGGAGCACTTCTCTATCTTAAAGAGCTCGTTGAGCAGCCGGTGTCGGGCAATACGACCGGTTTACGTTCCGCCATGCATACTTCAGGTGTTTATTATACCACCACAAGCGGCATCGACGGGCGTTTTATTTTTGACGAAGACTTAGATCCGGGCGTGTATGAACTTTTATGTCAGTCGGAGGCATATATCAGTAATTCTCAGATTGTTGAATTAAAACCTGGTAGTAACAGCGTTTTGATTACTTTGCTCACCGAGACCGAACAATTGATAGAAGGAACTTTAAGCTGGTGCCGGGATTTCAGTTACGGAGGAGCTATCGGAAACGAAGGGGAATCTTTCGTGGCGGGTGCCTCCTGGACGGCCGAAGAGTTGAGTCAGTACCGGGGAATGTATATAGGGAGAATGATCTTTTTCATTGCCGGTGGTAGTCCCGATGTTGAGGTTAGCATCTATGCCGACAGGAATCCGATATTTAAGAAAAACATTGCTGCAGAAGACTTGACTGCCAATAGTTTTTACAGCCTGAATTTAATGGCCGACAGTTTGGTCATAAACCCCGAAACAGAATTAATTCTTGCTTACCAGGTTAGTAATTACCCCAAAAACGCTTATCCGGCCGGAATTTGCGGTGGAAGCAGAGTAGAGGGTAAAGGAAATTTAATCTCGCTGGATCAGGGAGCTACGTGGACAACACTATATCAGGAAGCAGAAATTGAAGGCAATTGGTTGATATCTTTCGATATATATCGTGGTTCAGGTTTTGTCGCAATGGAATCTTTCAACCTGGATCCCACAGATTTGACCATGAAAATCGGAGAAACCCGGTATTTATACGGTCAAATAAAACCTGCGAATGCCACAAACGGAAAAATAAGCTGGTCGAGTTCGGATTCTTCCGTGGTTTGGGTGGATCAAACGGGTAAAGTCTTTGCTCTTGCGGCCGGTCAAACGGTTGTAACGGCAACAACAGACGGAGGAAATCGTTCCGCCACTTGCCAGGTAAAAGTTGTTCCCACCATTGCCTCCAGTCTAAATGTCAACGTAGCGCAACATGTATTTTATGTGGATTGGGACGAGGTGACCGGAGATGCCTGGACTTTTTCGTGGAGGAACCTTGGCGATTCCATATACCAAGATACCACACTTACTCAAAGTTCTTTTCTATTGGAAGGCCTCGACCCCAAAAGCACAACAGAGGTTTTGGTGCAGTCTTATTCCGAACAGCAATTGGTGGATGAACATGCCTTTAGTGTTACTACGGCCAACAAAAAATCGGATTTCATGGCCATCTATACAACGGAAACTTTCTCTCCCGGACAAAAACTATTGCTGGATGTGTTGAACTTGCCGGAAGACGCCTCTGTAAATGTGTGGAAACTCAACGACGAAGTCATTTCGGGCTCTATTCTCGAGTTGTCCGAAGGCATACATGAACTAAGGGTAGAAATAACTACCTCTAAAGGCATAGAAATTATACGGCGGCAATTAAAAGTTGAATAATATGAGAAGGCATTTTAGTATACTGGCACTTATCCTGTTGACCGGCTTGCTTTACCTGGCTTGTGAAAGGGAAGACCCTTTGTTAAAGGCCGCCAAGGAACATCTGGTAAGCCAGGAAATCTATGGTATGTACAAAGACCGGCAAGCCGTTTTTATTTACGATGCCGATAAACATCAATTGGCCGACAATGCGGAAGCTCTTTATTTCCGAATCCAAAACGACAGTCAAAATACGATACTGCAAATGACTCTTGATCAAGAGCCGGATTTAGGAAAAAAATGCCTAATGACTATTGATGCTAAAGGTCTGAGTGGAATAGAAACCACTTATTCGGTGGAGGTTATAAAAATAGACGAAACCAAACAAGTCCTGTGGTTGTTCGATCAGACCGGCAAAACAGGCTTTGTTATGTTTTACAGGTTTTAAAACTTAGATGAGGTTCTTCTGCGTATTTTGTTTGCTTTGTATCTGTAGCTTCAGACTCGGCGCAGAGAAATCAATACAGCTTAGAGCGGATGAATATCCGGGAACAAGCCTCGCTTACGTGGTTCAGGAAGTTCAGTCGGGCGAGTTGCCGGCCGAAATGAATTCCGCACAGGCTTTGGTTCCCGCTTCGCTGAGCAAACTGTTGACTACGGGCGCTGCACTGGAAATATTGGGGCCCGAAAAGCGTTTCAAAACGGAGCTGGCCTACAGAGGATTATTGGAGAATGGCAGTCTCAAAGGGAACCTTTATATACTGGGTGGAGGCGATCCGTCGCTGGGATCGGAATACACCGAAGAACAAGCCGGACTTTTTCTCCAAGACTGGGTTCAGGCGGTGAAACAGTTGGGAATAAGCCGTATCGAGGGCGATATCGTTGCCGACCCCTCCCTTTTTGACGAAGAAGCCGTCTCGCCTTACTGGCTGTGGGAAGATATGGGCAATTATTACGCGGCCGGAGTGTACGGCCTGGCGGTCTTTGATAATATGTTCCGTCTCGGACTGAAATCGGGCTTGCCCGGTACTAAACCCGAGATTCTCTATCTTAAACCGGCATTGCCCGAGATGCGGATAATCAATAATCTAATTGCCAAGGACAATGCCAAAGACAGTGCTTATTTTTACGGGGTTCCCTATCGTTGGGAGCGGGTATTGTACGGCAGCCTGCCGGCCGGAAGAGAAGAATTCGTCATCAAGGGCGATATTCCCGATCCTCCCGCTTACCTGGCCTTTCGGTTGCAACAAGAATTGGTTAAGGCGGGAATCGACGTGCAAGGTAGAGCCCTTAGCAAGCAAGAACCCGGCTCTGTCTGCAAGGAACCCGGCTTTTTCCCGAAGGAATACGTTAATTCCGTAAATAATCCACAGGCTGACCATGAGGCCGTCGTTTTTTATACCGGCTATTCCAAACCCCTGGGTGAACTGGTGAAAATAATCAATTACCGCAGCCATAATGTATACGCGGAATACCTGCTGCGACATTTGGCGCTGGCCGCCGGAGCAAAGGCTCCGGTCTCTGCCCGGGAGGGACTGGAAGCCTTGCAGCGATTTTGGGCGGAAAAAGGCGTGGATATCAGTGCCTGGCAATTGTACGATGCTTCGGGTTTGTCTCCTCTGAACAGGCTGGATGCGGCAAGTCTCGCCCAAGTGTTGCGCTATATGGCCCTGGAAAGCCCGCAGGCCGGTCTGTTTTCCGGCAGTCTGCCTCAGGCCGCCTTGGAAGGCACGGTGGCCGACTTTGGGAAAACCTTGCCGGGAACACTACGCATGAAAAGCGGATCGATGAAATCGGTAACGAATTACGCCGGTTACTGGCGGTTGGAAGATAAAACCTATGCGGTGGTCCTTTTATGCAATCAGCACAAACAACCTGCCGCCCGTATACGCAGGGATATGGAGCAACTATTAAGAACAATTTACAATAAGGGATTAAAATGAATAAGGAAGAACTTTTTAAGGAACTGAAAGAACTAAATTTATTGTGGTCGGGTTTGAGCCGGATTCCCAACTTTCCCAAGGAATTGCTGGAGCTTTCGCTGAATAAACTTGAAAACATCAACCGTCTGGTAAAGGACCTTGAGGAGACGAGCTATCAGTCACAGGTAAAACCCGCTTTCGAGAAGGAAACGCATACCCGGGAAGCTACTCCCGCCCCCCTTGCAGCCGATTTGAAATCAAAGCCCTCAGTAGCAGAGGAGACGAAGCCGGCATCCGCTCCGGTAAGTTCGACCCCAACACCCGCAAGCTCATCCCCTGCACAGTCAAGCCCGACTTCCGCTCCGGTAAGCCCGACCGCCGAGCAGTCGAGCCCGCTCACGACATCTGCAAGTCCGCTATCAACACGGGAAAGTTCGCTCCCAACGCAGGAAAGTTCGCTCCCCGCAAAGGAAAGCGGGCAGACCGAAAAGCCTGTTTCGCCCCCGGTCGGGAAGATGCCCAAACTGCAAACCGAAAAACCCGAAAGCCTGGTGGATCGTTATGAAAAAACCAGTTCCAAAGAATCCTTGCAAAAGAAATTGGAAAGCAGACATTTCGCCGATTTATCCAAAGCCCTGAGCCTAAACGATCGTTTCCGTTTCAGGCGCGACCTCTTTGGGGATTCTCCCGAGACTATGGAACAGGTATTGCAAGACATTAATACCATGCAAAGTATGGACGAGGCGCTCTCTTATCTACACAAAAATTATTCCCAACACAGTGAAACGGAGAGTTTTGCCGATTTTTGCAAGCTACTGAACAATCATTTCTCCAGCTAAGAAGCACAGCAGCCATGTCAAAACTCAGCATAGTGCCCACGCCCCTGGGAAACCTGGAAGACATCACGCTTAGAGCGCTAAGAATACTTAAGGAAGCCGATTTGATTCTGGCCGAAGACACCCGTACCACTTCCAAACTACTGAAACATTACGACATCGGCACGCCCATGCAGTCGCATCATAAATTTAACGAGCATAAAACCGTTGAGCAGGTGGTGGCGCGCATACAGGCCGGAGAACACATTGCTTTGGTCTCCGACGCCGGCACACCCGGAATTTCCGATCCGGGTTTTTTGTTGGTGAGGCAATGCTTGCAAGCCGGCTTGCAGGTAGAATGCCTGCCGGGAGCTACTGCTTTTGTGCCTGCTCTGGTGGTATCGGGTTTGCCCGAGGAACGTTTTCATTTTGAGGGCTTTTTGCCGCAGAAAAAAGGCCGCCTTACCCGTTTACGCTATTTGGCGGAACTGACGCATACTTTTGTGTTGTATGAATCTCCCTACAGAGTGCTCAAAACACTGACGCAACTGGCCGAAGTATGCGGCCCGGAACGCAGGGCTTCCGTCAGCCGTGAAATCAGCAAAATCTATGAAGAAACCTTGCGGGGCAGCCTGGATGAACTTATCCGTCACTTCAGCCTGACAGAAGCCCGGGGGGAATTTGTGTTGGTCGTGGCGGGAAAAAACGAATCCCGGGAGCAGTCTTCTTTGGAGAAAGACCACCCCCGGGAATAAACTTATTTTTCGGAAATATTAATCTTTCGAGAAAAGTTTGGTCGAAGATATTTTCACCACTTTCCCGTATGCGCCCAGAGCTTTCAGGTCGATGAGCTTGGGATCTCCCACGATGGCTATGGCCATGGGTTTACCTTTCAGTTCCTGTTGATAGAATTCCAACATTTGTTGCAGGTTGAATTGTTGAATTTCCGCTTCCTGCTGTAAAGCGGGATTGGCCGTATAACCCAGGCGTTTCCATTCTTCGTATTGCTGACTTTTACTTCTGAAGTCGGGTTGGGTGGTAAAAGGTTCCAATTCCAGGTAAGCTTTCAAATTCTTTTCTCTTTCCCCATACAAGGGCATGTCGTCGACCAATTTCATATACAGGGCAACGGCATCGTTTACCTTGTCCGATTGTGTTCCAACATAACCTTGGAAACAAACTTGCTTTTCGGCTAGAGGGGGAGTTGCTAAAAATCCGTAGGCAGTGTAGGCCATAGAATTTTTTTCCCGAATTTCTTCAATGATCAAACTGGTCAGCCCTCCCGCTCCGAAATAGCGATTGAAGGCTTTATATTTAAGGTCGTTTTCGGGTTTGTAAACATTGCCGGGAGCGAAGAAATATATTTTAGCTTGTTTGGTGTCGCTACGAGGTAGAAAGTAAATGGTGTTTTCCGAATATTCCTTGTAAGCTTTCCATTCGGGAGAGCTGCTTTCTTTCTCGTTGGCTTTTAGAGGCAAGTATTGACTCAAGATATCGTAAGCTTCGTCAAAGGGCATTGTGCCGCAAAAATGCACTTCTGCTTCGTAGTCGGTTGCCCGTTGGAATTCACCGGTAAGTTTACTCAGTCCCATTTCGGTGAATACATTGTACAATGTGGGTCTGTCAAGATAGCCGGATTTGTCGCCGTAAGCCATGTATTCAGCCAGGGCTTCGGCAATGATCTGAGGATCTTTGCCTTCACGTATACGGCTTTGGTAGATACTTCCCTGGACGTTGCGATATTGTTTTTCGTCCAGTTGAGGCATCAGAATCTGACGGGTCAGTAAACCAAGTGCTTCGACCAAGTGCTCTTCGAAGCCTTCCATTACCACATAGAGATAATCTTCGTCGACGCTATAACGACAGGTGACATTCAGTTCGGTAATGGCTTTTTTGAACTCCTGGGGATCATACCCGCCCATTATGCCCGCATAATTCATCAGGGTGGTAGAGTATTCGAGATAGGGCATTTTTTCAGTACCGATTCCGTATTTCAGAATTAAAGAGAAAACGTCGTTTTCGGTGTTTTGGGTATAAAACAGTTTGGACCTGGTATTGATTGGTTTGATGATAATTTCTTCGAAATCTTTTACAGGCAGGCTTTGTTTTTTGTAGCTCAGATCTTCAAAAGCCAGGGCATAAGCCGATTTCTTTTCGGAACTCTGAGTTATAGGCTTGATGTCGGGTTTTTCCAATTTTTCTGCTGCCGGAAATTTTCCGGTACCGATATCGAAGAGCATATAATTGTTGTTACAATAATCGGAAGCTACTCTTTGAATATCAGTTATTTGAATTTTATTAAGTCTTCCTGTATAATCCAATGCCTCGTCCAGTGCCTCGCCGGAAATAAAAATCCGGGTCAGAATTTCGGCTTTGTCGCTGTTGCTCTCCAGGTTGAGTTGGTAGCTGCGGATCATAGCCTTTTTGATATTTTCCACGAGCTTGGCATCAATGTTGCCTTGCTTGATGCGTTCAATTTCCTGGAAAAGAAGTTTTTCCACCGCTTTGGTGCTGGCAAAAACTTGTTGACTGGGATCGTACGAAGGAATGGCGGAAATTACGATACGTCCCTGGTCTTCGAAGCTGATATGGCTGGCGGAAGCTCCCATCAAATCCCCGTCGAGCACCAGTTTGTCGAAGTAGCCGGTTCTACTCCGGTTCGAAAGTAAATTCGTAAACAGATCGATTACCAGTGCATCGGGATTTGTTATCCCGGCGCCTTTAAAACCAATGTGAATGCGGGGAATATAAGCCAGGTTGGCTTTAAAATCTTTTCTTCCTTCTACTTCCCAATCGGAAAATTCCGGCAGTGAGGGGAGGGTTTTGGCGGGCAGGGCCCCAAAGCTTTTTTCGATCAGGGGTCGGGCGGCTTGAGGGTCGATATTTCCGACCAAAATCAGCGCCATATTTTCGGGCACATACCAATTGTTGTAAAATTCAATCAGTTTGCTTATTTGCGGATTTTTCAGGTGTTCCGACAAACCGATGATCGGCCTTTCGTAGGGATGTCCCTTAAAAAGATTATTGAGAAGATAATGAAATTCTCTTTGCTCAAGTTGGTCTTCGTAAAGATTGTATTCTTCGTAAACGGTTTCCAGTTCCGACTGAAAAGTTCTGAAAACAGGAGCCCGGAAGCGTTCCGCATAGAGCATCAAAAAACGTTCCAATTGGTTGGGTGGAAAATCGTTGTAATAAGTTGTTAAGTCGTAAGATGTTCCTGCGTTCATACCGGTTCCACCCATGGTGGCGACCAGGGATGAAAACTCATTCGACTGGCTAAATTCGGAAGCTTTAATACTCAATTCATTGATTTCCTTATTCAATGCTTCTTTTGTTTTCGGGTCGCTGCTGGCAGCTTTTTCGTCGTATTTGGCGATGATTTGTTCATAGAGTATTTTTTCTTGTTCCCAGTCGGTCGTACCAATTCGGTCGGTTCCCTTAAACATCAGGTGTTCCAGATAGTGAGCCAGGCCGGTAAATTGTTCGGGGTCGTTTTTGCTGCCCACGTGCACGCTTACCCTGCCGTGTACGTCGGTCTGGTTGCTGTCGGGCCAGATATACACCTGCATGCCGTTGCCCAGCTTAAAATGCGATACAGAGCCGACCGGGCCGTTTTGAGCAACAGCGGTAACGGCAAAAGTCAGAAAAAAACCTGCGGGGAAAAAACGCAGGAATGAACGTAAATTAGATTTTTTCATATGCTTGTTGTTAGAATAAGTCATAAAGGTTTTTAGTTTTTAGTTTTGTAATAATGCTGCATAATAATACTGCAAAGGAAACACTTTTTTTTGTTTTTGCTCTCACTTACTCCTATCTTTGTGCTTCAAAATTGATGCATGCAGCCGAATTTCACTTTTGATACCTTTTCCGAAAGAAGCGTTTTGGTGGGTTTAATTACCCCTGAACAAAACGAGCAGAAAGCTACCGAATATTTGGATGAATTGGCTTTTCTGGCCCAAACGGCTGGAGCAACACCTGTTAAGAGATTTCTGCAGCGATTGGATCAGCCTAATCCCAAAACTCTGGTAGGATCGGGGAAATTGTTGGAGATCAAGGAGTATGTAGAAAACAACGAGATTACCATGGTTATCTTTGACGATGACCTCAATGCCAAACAACTTAAAAATCTGGATCAGGTATTGAAAGTGAAAATTCTGGACAGGACCAGCCTGATTTTAACTATTTTTGCCGAACGTGCCCAGACTGCTTATGCCAAGACGCAGGTTGAATTAGCTCAATATCAGTATTTTTTACCTCGTCTCACCCGCTTATGGACTCACCTGGAACGTCAACATGGCGGAGGTGGGGTGAAACTGCGCGGTCCCGGTGAAACACAAATCGAGACAGACCGAAGAATAGTCCTTAATAAAATTGCACAACTAAAAAAAGAACTAAAGCAAATCGATAAACAAAAAGTAGTACAACGCAGCAACCGGGGTAAAATGGTTCGTGTAGCTTTGGTTGGTTATACCAACGTTGGTAAATCAACTCTGATGAATTTATTGAGCAAAACCGAATTGCTGGTCGAAAATAAATTATTTGCCACTCTCGATACCACAGTGCGTAAGGTTATTATCGAGAATCTTCCTTTTTTGTTGAGTGATACCGTGGGTTTTATCCGAAAACTGCCGCACGATCTGGTAGAATCTTTTAAATCGACCCTGGACGAAGTCCGCGAAGCGGATTTACTGATTCATGTGGTGGATATTTCCCATCCCGGCTTCGAAGAACAGATTCAGGTAGTAGAAAACACACTGACAGAATTGGGCGCGCACAACAAACCTGTCATTTTGATTTTCAACAAAATCGATGCCTATCCATTTGTTCCTAAGGAAGAGAGCGATTTAAGTCCGGAATTGCCCGAGAACAGGCCATTACAGTCTTTGCAAGCCTCCTGGATGTCCAAAATGCAGGACAACTGCCTCTTTATTTCCGCAGCGCAACGTACGAATATTGATCGTCTGAAACAACTGCTCTACGATAAAGTAAAAGAAATTCACGTTACCCGTTTTCCCTACAACGATTTTTTGTATCCCCATTACGATATTCCTGAAAAAGACAGTCCACTTTAATACTTATCTGTTATGATACCACCTTATCGCAAACTAAATCCATCCGAAATTGAACAACTCAATTTTCAGGCCTGTACGGCAGATGATTGGGACAAAATTCTGGTACACGAGGATTTTTCGGCCGAAGCCATACGCAGCGTACATTTCTCGGGCGATATTAAGCTGGGAAAATTCGAAGCTTGTCATAACCTGCCCGGCAATGTAAAAAAGAAATCCGGTATTCGCCGGGCTCACCTGCACAATTGCGAGGTTGGCAATAATGTGCTCATCGAAAACATCGGAGAATACATTGCCAATTACATCATCGAAGACGACTGCTGCATCGAACAGCTTACTTTTATGATTTGTGATGCCGAAAATTCTTTTGGCAACGGTGTAGAAATCGAAGTGTTGGACGAAACCGGCGGCCGTATGTCGCGGATGTACAACGGCATTTCAGCTCACACTGCTTACCTGATGGCCATGTATCCCGGACGCAGCGATCTGCAGGCACAACTCAAAAAGCTGGTCGAGCAGAAAGCCTTGCAGGAACGTTCTGCCATGGGCAGAGTAGGGCGTTCATCCTACCTGATCAATGCCGGTATGATACTGAACGTCAACATGGGGCCTTTTACCAAAGTCAGGGGTTCTTCTTTTTTATACAACGGCAGCATTAACAGCACAGAAGAAGCTCCGATACAGGTTGGGGCCGAAGTAAATGCCCAAAGCTTCATTCTCTCGCCGGGTTCGGAAATTAAGGATGGGGTGCATTTGGTACGTTGTTTTGTGGGAGAGGCCTCTATTCTCGGACACGGTTTCACCGGTCATGATTCCTTTTTCTTTGCCAACTGCCGCATGGAAAACGGAGAAGCCTGCGCCAGTTTCGCAGGCCCTTTCAGCACTTCGATGCACAAATCTACCCTGATGATTGGAGGTTTGTTTTCTTTTTGCAACTTCGGCTCAGGCTCCAACCAAAGCAACCACCTCTACAAACTGGGCCCCATGCACAGCGGCGTACTGGAAAGAGGCACCAAAACAGGCAGTGATTCCTATATACTGTGGCCTGCCAAAATCGGTTCTTTCTCGCTGGTCAAAGGCCGTCATATCAATAATCCCGACACGACGGCTTTCCCTTTTTCATACCTGATCGAAAACAGAGGCATGAGTTACCTGGTTCCGGCTGCCTCCCTGCCCAGCATCGGATTGATGCGCGACGTGAACAAATGGCCCGACCGCGATGCCCGTAAATCGTCCAAAAAACAAGACAAGATCATTTTCCATTTTCTCAATCCCAATACCGTAGAGGAAATCCGAAAAGGCATTAGAATCGGTAATGACCTGCGCTTACGCGCTTCTCTAGGTTATAACCCCGAAGACGCTGCCATGCAGGGCGTGGTAAGCGAACTCAGACACACTGCTCCCGACGATCCTATTCTGGAATACCGCTACCGGGGAATGCGCATCCGTCGTTCCAATCTCGAAAAAGGTTCTGCCTTGTACAAAATGGCCATACAAATTTACGTCGGAGATGTTGTGTTACGGCAAATAGAAGCTTTCAAACAGAAAAAAGACCGGGAAGACGACAAAATCATCTGGAAAGACTTTATCAAAACCCGTGTGTTCGAAAAGGAAATTCCGTATAATCAGGAAAAGTGGCTGGATATAGCGGGGCTGGTTGCTCCCGAAGCAGCCGTAGAGTACCTGATCGGTTGCATCGAAAGAGGCAAATTTACCAGTGTGGAACAACTCGAAGATCGTTGGGAAGAATTGTATCAGACCTACCAGGAAAGGGAGTGGGCTTATGCCTTTCCACTGATTGCCGAACTAAGGAACATCGCCTTGCGCGACATCAAGCCCGCCACCTTGCTTGCTATCCTGGACGAATGGCAGGAAGCCTCGCTTACGCTTTGCAATCAGGCCTTGCTCGATGCTGAACTCGAATTGTCCATGAAACGATCTTTTGCTCCCGAAGAAGGTGAAGTTCCCAATTCCTTTGTTGAGAAATTACGCAAATCCATTGGCGAAATACCCGGAAAAGGCGATGTCGCCAGGCAATTTATTCAGGATAATATTGTAATACAGAATAACCTGCATTAATTGTTTACTGTAAATACCCTTATACTTTTCTTATGTCAACACCCGAGTTTAAGTATCAAAATCCTTTTCCCCTGGGAAAAGACGACACCGAATATTATTTATTAAGTAAAGACTATATTTCGACGGCTCAATTCGAAGGCAGAGAAATTCTGAAAGTTCAACCCGAAGCTTTGAGATTATTGGCAAGAACCGCTATGCGTGATTGTTCTTTTTTGCTCAGGCCGGCCCATCAGGCGCAGGTGGCTGCCATATTGGACGATCCCCAGGCTAGTGAAAATGATAAATATGTGGCTCTCACCATGTTGAGAAATGCCGAAGTTTCGGCCAAAGGCGTGTTGCCTTTTTGCCAGGATACCGGCACCGCTACTGTGGTAGCCAAAAAAGGTCAGGAAGTCTGGACGGGCGGTGGAGACGAAGAAGCACTTTCGCACGGAGTTTATGATACTTATACCAGCGAAAACCTGCGCTACTCGCAAACCATACCCCTCGATATGTACCGCGAAAAAAATTCAGGTAACAATTTGCCTGCTCAAATCGATATTCAGTCGGTCGATGGCAACGAATACCACTTTTTGTTTATAGCTAAGGGCGGAGGTTCGCAAAATAAGACCTATTTGTTCCAGGAAACCAAAGCCTTGTTGAATCCCAAAACCCTTGAGGCTTTTTTGATCGACAAGATGCGCAACCTGGGTACCGCCGCCTGTCCCCCCTATCACATTGCTTTTGTTATCGGAGGCAGTTCGGCCGACATGACACTTAAAACCGTCAAGCTGGCCTCCACGCATTATTACGATTCCTTACCCTTGGAAGGCAACGACTACGGACAAGCGTTCCGCGACGTGGAACTGGAGGAAAAAATGCTGAAAGCTGCCGGAGAACTGGGTTTGGGAGCCCAGTTTGGAGGAAAGTATTTTGCTCACGATATCCGCATTATCCGCCTGCCCCGTCACGGTGCATCTTGTCCCGTAGGGCTGGCTGTCTCTTGTTCGGCCGACCGCAACATCAAGGCCAGGATCAACAAAGAGGGTATTTGGCTCGAAAAACTCGAGGAAAATCCCGGCAGATACATACCCGAGGCTTTACGCCGGTCGGGCGAAGGTGAGGCTGTTAAGATAGACTTAAACCGTCCGATGAAAGAAATTTTGTCCGATTTGAGCCAATATCCGGTGGCTACCCGTTTATCGTTGAGTGGAACCATCATCGTCGGCAGAGACATTGCCCACGCCAAACTAAAAGAACGCCTGGATGCAGGACAAGGTTTGCCCCAGTACATCAAAGATCACCCCATTTATTATGCCGGCCCGGCTAAACAACCCCAGGGTCTGCCTTCGGGTTCTTTCGGACCCACAACAGCCGGACGTATGGATTCTTATGTGGATTTATTCCAGCAAAACGGCGGCAGCATGATCATGATAGCCAAAGGCAATCGCAGTCAGCAGGTTACCGAGGCCTGTCGTAAGTACGGCGGTTTTTATCTGGGCAGTATCGGAGGCCCTGCAGCCATACTGGCGGAACAAAACATCAAATCGGTGGAATGCCTGGAATACCCCGAATTGGGCATGGAGGCCATCTGGAAAATCGAAGTGGAGAATTTTCCCGCTTTTATTCTGGTTGACGACAAAGGCAATGATTTCTTTAAGCGAATCAAGCCGATTTGTTTGACTTGCTGAGGATTATTCCCTGTATTTTCCTTCTCCGGCATCTTCGATGATGCTCAGGTAACTTTGATATCGCGATTGGCTGATACGCTGCTCTTCAATCGCTTTCAAAACGGCGCAACCCGGTTCGTGCCGGTGTGTGCAGTCGTTGTAGTAACAACGGGCCGATGTGCGAAAGATTTCGGGAAAGAAAT
>Ga0255340_1001640_pt1 | contig 28585 bp, 31 predicted proteins | sample wastewater_treat_7_FD_192417 | JGI IMG/M metagenome (GOLD analysis project Ga0255340, IMG submission 192417) | Wastewater microbial communities from Lulu Island WWTP, Vancouver, Canada - plant10 | ecosystem: Engineered > WWTP > Wastewater > Unclassified | place: Canada: Vancouver, British... | reverse complement strand
CGTGAAATACTCGAATCATGACACCCGGACTCCCGCTTTGCTTCTGTTTTATGAATTTCTGGATCATCTTCGATTCAAAAAACATCAGGAGTGCAAGGTATGAATATTTTAACTAATTCGATGCAAGAAATTTCTTGCACGATGCCAGCTTTGAAAAACGGCGGAGGGAAAATGTATGTGTTAATTTAGCTCGTGGATGTCTTGAAATGACCTAAGCGTGCAAGATTCAGGTATTAACTTATTATTTAAAGTAATTGAATTCTTTGTGTAATAGCTGACTCAGAAATCAAAATCAGCTAAATTTCAATTCATGCTTTTTGATGGATCAGGCGGATAAGGAACGTCACGAAATTAATGATGGGCGTCTGGAAAGACAAATCCTCCAAGCAGATGCGCTGTCATATGCCGGCGATGTGAGGTGGTCTTGCCTCTTTAAATAGTTAACAGGGTTTTATAAGTGTAGAGCTTTTCTGGTTATTGTTCATGCCACAGCCTGTTTCTGTGCCAGCTAAGTTAGGGTCAGGTCTTGATTTATCACAGCTAAGTTAGGGTCAGGTCTTGATTTATCATATTTCTTGTTATGACAGGCTGAACGTTCGAGGATGAGGGAATCACGCATGGCCAGACCTATGAGAATAGAATATCCAGATGCTGTATATCACGCGACCGCAGGCGGAAACGCGAGGAACGACATTTTTCATTTGGATACCGACCGGAATACCTTTTTAAAAATACTTTCAGGTATTCTTCGACGATACAACTGGTTGTGCCATGATTATTGTCTGATGGATAATCATTACCATCTTTTGATAGAGATACCTGACGGAAATTTGTCCGAGGCCTTCGTCAACTCAACGCTCCTGTTGACGAAGGGTGCAACGAAATTGAAAAGGGATCAGATAATACATCGAGCACATATTCAGCATGGCTATACAATGAAGGCGATTGCCGATCATCCGGGAATCCATTACACGACTGTGAGCAAGGTTATCAAGGCCAGGAAGATAACTGATATTTCAAGACCTGACCCTATATACCACTCAAAAAGCCCTCTTCTTGTTTCCCTCATCAAAGGATAGGATTTGAGATAGATGTCCTCGCGCTTCACACTCTTCCAAAGTCGCTCAATAAAATTGTTGTCCATCCAGCGGCCTTGGCCCTCCATTTTACAAGCCCCTTCGGTAACATTTTATTTGCTGCAATTCGCCGGTGTTAAAAAACTTGACACGCCGGCGGCGCTTTTTATATATTCTGGCACCTTATGACGCGACGTTGAAAGACAAAATTTCACGAAGCTTCATTCAATTAAAGTAAAAGTAATCCGTTAATGACAAAACGGTACAGACAATCTGTTAGGCAGAGGTTTTCATGAGGCAAAACCAGACAGGTTTTTTATATATACATCGCCGGGCCGTCGGATTATCTCTTGTTTTTCACGCCGCACTTATTCTGGCTTTACTCGTCTCCCCGCCGGTCAAGAACATGGCCGGTTTGGATACAATTTTTGTCTCCATTTTGGCATCCTCACCCAAGTCAGACTCCGGCGAAACACGCTCGTCGTCCATAGCGGCCGGCCCCCGCCACATGGCTTCTTCACCGGTTAAAAAAATCAGTGCAAAAAGGCCGGAGCCGCCGTTGATGGAAGAAGTTGTCGCCGAAAAACAAATATCATACAGTGTGGCAAACGAGGTGCAACCTGTCCTCCAAACTTCGGTCAATGAAGCGCCCGGTGTCTCCGGGGATGTCAATTTGGCAGGAGATGCCGCTTCGGAATCGCCCGGTGGGGTGCAACAATACGCCCAATCAGGTGAAGGAAGGGGCGGTGCTGAAGGCATGAGGCATACCGGAGAGACAAAATTCGGTGAGGCAGGAGCCCCTTTTTTTGTTTATCAGGCCATGCCCGCCTACCCGGCGCAGGCGCGCAGGCTGGGCATGGAAGGAAGGGTCGTGCTCAAGCTGCTGATAGACGCCAACGGGAAACTTGTGAATATTGAAGTGGTCGAGTCGGCCGGTTACGGTTTCACAGAGGCGTCAATAGAGGCGGTAAGAAAATCAACCTACGCGCCGGGAGTCCGTAACGGCGTCAAAGTGGCCACGAGGGCGCTTTTACCGATCAGTTTCCGCCTGCAATAGTACAAATAATATATCCTGATTTAATAAGCTCATTAAAACAGCCGGCCAGGCAGGCGCATGATGAAATTATGTGTATTGTTCTTACGGTTTGCGCGGTGCCTGGTGTAAGTGTGTAAAAATAAAGTTGAAGGGAAACGAAATGAAAAAAAAACTGTATCTGATTTTAATGCTTCTATTTGTTTTGGTTCCACAGACAGTATTTTCTGAAAACATCAACACGGAGGGTCAAAAAGGAAATAAAAAGACAGAGCAGACCGGCGGGGGCGACGTCACCGCCCAGGAAGATGGCATTACCCGTTTTGAGGAAATTGTCGTGACATCCAGCCGCATGCCCAATCCGGTCACGCCGGTGGTCACCCGATTAGCGACACAGCATAATGTAGTTACTAAAGAGCAGATCAAAGAGCAGAACTCCACCGACTTTCCCTCGGTGCTTCGCAATGTGCCTGGTGTCATGTTTCAAAGCAAAAACCTGATGGGCGGACAGTCGAGTCACAGTATGTACATTCGCGGCAGGGGCGCCAGCCATCCGAGTTCCGACTTTGCTGTTTTATATGACGACGTGCCCCGCTACGGGGCTCTTTTCGGGCAGGTTATGGGAGATGGCATTGCTCTTCCGACAATAGGGGCGATCGAAGTCTTCAAAAGCCCGCAGCCCGCCGAATTCGGCAGCGGCTACGCATCAGTGAACGTAAAACCAATGTATCTGAAAAAAGAGGGCAGGGAAGTGGTTGCCGACGCCAGCGGCGGCAGTTTCTACACCTTCTCCCAGAGCGTGGCCGCGGGTATAAAAAAGGGCCCCTACGACATCTATGCAGTCCAGAGCTGGGCCTCCACCGACGGGCATCGCGACCATTCACGCGCCCAGCAACAAAACTATTATCTAAACGCCGGCTATGAAGTTTTGCCGAACTGGAGCGTGCGCTTTTTGGCCAATTACGTTGAGGGGCAGACTCTCGCGCCCATGCCGGAGGCGATTCCTTCACCTGCGAACTCCGTCAGCTGGCCCATGGCGGAGCGGTTCGACACGAGGACTTTTCTTGCCACCTTTTCGGTGAACAACAGCTATGAAAAGGCGCGCGGTTACATCAAGGCCTATCTTAATGAAACAGAGTTCGACCTGCTGCAGGAACTGAACAAAGGCGTACGCTACGGGCTGGAAAGCGGTGGTCTGTGGTCGCGCCAAAGGCTTGTTTTATACGGCGTTAGGGCAAAGGAGAGATTTGTTTTCTGGCCGGGAGGGGAAATTGTTGCCGGTGTGGATCTGGACGTTTCGGAGCTCAGAAACCGTCAGCGGACATACAGCGGGCTGGCCGTCCCGGGTATGAACGGCGGCCGGGCCGAGCGTTTATGGGACTTTCCCGCCACCTTTGTTTTTTCGCCCTATGCCGCCGTCAGTCACCTGTTTGGAAAAAGCGCCGGCCTGCACGCCATACCGTCTGCAGGTTACAGATATCAGCGCCACAATGAATTCAAGTCGGCATCGTCTTATCAGGCGGGCCTTGTCGCCGGATATGCCCATACGGATGTAAGCCTCAACTATGCCCATGGCGTGAACTACCCCTCGCCGGTGGCGGTGATGAATATGGTCCGGACTGATGTGCCGGTAGCCAATGCTTCGCTTATCTGGCAAAACATAAAGCCGGAGGTGGTGGACCATTACGAAGCGGGCCTCACACATACCTGGCCGCAAAAAGGCTCTGTGAGTGTCAGTTATTTCCAGGACAGAGGAAAGGACAGATTCCAAGCCTACATGTTCGGCCCTGTGCCTGTTTCGTTCAATGACGCAATCGGTCGCTATAAGATCAGGGGCGTGGAGATAAGCGGGACTTTTATGCCTCTGAAGGATATGGAACTGTTTGTCGGCGCCACCTGGCTCAGAGCCAGAGCATCGGGCAGCGACGGCATTGAGCAGGACCACATGCCCTACACACCGGGCTTTCAGTTTCAGGCTGGTTTCAGCTGGCTGTTTCTGGAGTGTATAAAATTCAGACTCGACGCCCAGTATCTTAGTGACGTTTATGCCGCCACCAGTGCCAGGGGCGGAAACTTCAATTTCGCCACTCTCACCGACCAAAACAAACTCAAGGATTTTGTCGTAGTGAACGGACGCCTGGGCTATCTGTTCGACCTGAAACAGCTCTCGCTCCAGGGATCCGAAATATATGTTGCGGTCAATAATATTTTCAACCGTCACTATGAGTATGATAAGGGTTATCCCATGCCAGGTGTCACCGCATTTGCGGGCCTGACGCTGAAATTCAAGTAAGGCAAGCAGACCGATGAGTCTTTGCAAACAGGGTAGAATGACGCCGGCGGCCGCCTCCGCCAAGGCAAGGTTATTTTTTCTTGTCTGCCTCGTTATTTTGACCTACATTTGTTTAAGCGGCGGGGCACGCGCCGAAACCGGAGATGGTGTCCGCACGGTCGTCACCTCCGATGCCCTTTTGGCTGACATGGCCCGCGCACTTCTTCCGGCCGGGCGCTACCGCGTGGAGCCGATCTTCCCTCCCGGACATTGTCCAGGTCACTATGACGTCAAACTCTCCGATATAGAGAAAATTCAGAAAGCCAGGCTGATTATTTTCTCGCGCAGTGTGACGTTTATGGGTAAGCCAGGCCACGGCAGACTGCTTCTCGACAGTGAGGGTCGTAACTGGATGGCGCCTGATTCCTATATTTTCGGTGTCGAGCACCTGGCCGAAAAACTGGTGGAACATTTTCCCGAAGATGAAACAGAAATCCGGGCCCGTAAAAAAACCGTCACTCATCTTGTCCGTCAGGAAGCGCAAAAACTGAAAGAAAGGCTCCGAAAGGCCGGGCTTGGCAACCTGCCGGTTTTGGCCTCATCAATGCAAATAGAGCCACTGACCTGGATGGGGTTTCACATTGCCGGAGTATATGGCCGACCGGAGGCACTCACTGCCAGAGAAGTGTCTCGCCTGTTGAAAACGGGCAGAGAAAAGAAAGTGGTGGCGGTGGTGGACAATCTTCAATCCGGACCGGATGCGGGAAAAGGCATTGCCGAAACATTGGGGAAACCGCACATCGTGCTGACCAATTATCCATCGGAAGAGGGTTATCCGGCAGCCCTGCGGGATAACGTAGAGGCGATCCTTGCGGCTCTGGAGCGCAAATGACTGATCAGGCCCTGATTTTAAATCATGTCTTTTTACAAAAGAACAAAAGCACCCTGCTTGCCGACATAAATCTACGGATCGGCTCAAACGAGTTTGTAGGTATCATCGGCCCCAACGGAGCGGGCAAAACCACTCTTTTGAATGTCATCGCCGGTTTCGAGAAGTTCACAGGCGAGCTGTATCTTTTCGGAAAAGCTATGACAGGGCGCCGCTCGCAAAAGGCGCGGCTCACCATTGGTTATGTTCCCCAACTGACTCCCATCGACCCGGGATTCCCGATTCTCGCCGGTCAGGCGGTCATGACGGGCGCGGTCGGCCAAGCAGGCCTTTTTCGTAAGCCCGGCAAAGACGTGGAGCTCGAGGCGATGCATCTTATGGAAATGATGCGCATTGCTCATCTGGTGGACCGACCCGTGGGGCACCTCTCCGGTGGAGAAAGGCAAAAAGTGCTTCTGGCCCGCGCCATATTGCAGCATCCCGATGTGCTTTTGCTCGATGAGCCCACTGCCAATCTCGATATTGCCGTCCAGAAGGAAGTCCTGAATCTCATCGATGAAATTTATGAAAAACGCTCCCTTACGATTTTACTGGTCACCCATGACTTCAATATGCTCCCCGTGCATCTGCGCCGCGTTGTCCTGTTGAAGGAGGGACGGATATTTTTTGACGGCGACGCAACCGTGGGATTGAGCGGCAGTATGCTAAGCCGCCTGTTTCAATACCGCCTGGAGACCTTTGAGCGGGGCGGGAGGCGGTTTGTTTCATATGATTGAGTCCGTTTTGGAAACATTGAGTTATCCCCCCATTCAGCGGGCGCTGGCAGCATGTCTTTTATGCGGTGCCAGCTGTGCGCTCCTGTCCGTTTTTGTTGTGCTGATGAGAATGCCGCTGATCGGAGTTTCCATGTCACATGCGGCGTTCGCCGGCGCCGTGCTGGGCATGCTCATGGGTGTCAACCCTTTCTTAAGCGGTTTTATTCTGTGTCTGTTGGCGGCAGCCGTTTTGGGGCCGCTGTCCGATCGGGCGGATATGGCTCCGGAAAACATTCTTGGTATCATGTTTTCCTTTCTGATGGGGGTCGCTTTTTTAGGAATAGGCATTCTGACTCGCAGCAAGGCCCAGGCCCTGAGCCTGATGTGGGGGAGTCTTCTGACTCTTTCCAATGCCGATCTTGTTGTGCTGGCGGTGGTGACAGTTCTTCTTGCGGTGTTTATCGTGTTGTTCTTTAAGGAAATCCGCGCGGTCCTGTTCAACCGCAGACTTGCCGCTTCCAGCGGCGTGCCAGAGAGCCTGATCTATTACACTCTGCTGTTTTTCACCGGCGCGGTTATTTCCTCGAATCTTGCCACGGTCGGCGGCCTCCTGATTTTTGCCCTCCTGGTGCAGCCGGGTGCCGTGGCCATGCAATTGACTTACAATTTAAAATCTTTTTTCTGGATATCCGCGGCAGCCGGTGTGGTCGCCTGTCTGGCAGGCCTTGGAGCTTCTTACATATTCGATATACCCTCCGGCGCGGCCGTCGTGCTGGCGGCAACCCTTCTTTTTGCGCTTGCCTTTGTATTTTCTCCCAAACGACGCGTGGCCCGGCGGAAGAGGAATATTCCGTAGGGGCGACACTGACTGATAATTATTGTTAAATAAAAAAAGCGTCGGAGTGAATCTCTGCCTATGGGGATAACATCTGTTTTTTGTGAAGGAGCGAGGCTCACAATGGCTCGCCTCAGAAGCCCTCGGAAGGAACAAGGATGCCGGAGGATGCCGTAAATATAAACAGGCGGTGCCTGACCGGCAGGAACCGCCTGTATGTTTCAGTTAAAGCCGCATCAGCCGCTCAGCCATGAGCGGCCGTTTGGCAGGTTACACAGATGCGTCACAGCGCAGACAGCGGCAGGCTTCCTTGATGGCCTCCTCGCGGGAAAATCCCAGTTCCACTTCTTGAAAATTAGTCTTGCGCACGTCATGGTGCAACTCGGGCATTGCCGCCTGTGGTGTTTCCACTGTTTCCTCATCAATGACCAGCGGCACATAAATATCTTCGAGTGGTGGTTTCTCGTAGGCCGGCTCGCCGTTGGCCTCACGGATGGCCGCGTCGATATCATCGGCCGCCTGATGCCCGGCGGCGATCGCCGCGATAACCGTGTCGGGGCCTGTTTCCGCGTCACCGCCCGCAAAATACCTGGGATTTGTGGTGCGGGACTTATAGCCTTTCCCGACTGTGTAGCAGTCCCATTTGTTGATTTCGACGCCGATTTTCTTGTCGATAAAGCTCATATCCGGCACCTGGCCGATGGCCGCCACTACTGCGTCAACATTGAGGACAAATTCCGCACCGGTAACCGGCACCGGTTTTTTGCGTCCGCTTGCGTCAAAGTCGCCCAGCTGCATTCTCTGACAGGTGATGGACTGAACCTTGCCTTTGGCGCCCTCGATTTTCAGAGGAGCCACCAGATATTCGATTTTGATGCCTTCGTCTTCAGCAGCTTTGATTTCTTCCTCGGCCGCCGGCATATCCGCTCTTAAACGGCGATAGAGGATGGTGACTTCCGCACCAAGCCTCAAAGCCACGCGGGCGGCATCAATGGCGGAGTTACCGCCGCCGATGACCGCCACTTTCTTGCCCAGCGTCTTTTCGCCTTTGATCCATTTCTCTTCGTTGAAGTTGAAGTCGCGCAGGAATTCCACACCGCCGAACACGTTTTCCAACTCCTCGCCCGGCACACCCATTTTCGTGCTCTTGTGGGCGCCGGTGGCCAGATAGTAATAATCGAAATCTTTTTCCAGCTGCTCGAAGGTGATGTCGCGGCCCACGCGTGTGTTGAGGCGGAGTTCGACTCCCAGGGAGGTGATGTCGTCAATTTCTCCCTGCAGAATGTTGCGTGGCAGGCGGTAGGAGGGAATGCCCCAGTACAGCATGCCGCCGGCTTTGTTGAGTTCTTCGAACACGGTTACTTTGTAGCCGCGCAGTGCCAGATCGCGCGCGGCGGTCAGGCCGGCCGGGCCGGCGCCGATGACGGCGATTCTCTCCTTGCGCGTGACAGGGACCGGCTCCGTTTTCGGCCGGGGCGCATTGTCCGTGATGAAGCGCTTCAGGAATTTAATGGCCAGCGGTTCATCCATATTGGCTCGCCGGCACTTATCCTGGCATTTGTGATCACATACGCGGCCGCAGACAGAGGGGAAAGGATTGGTCTGCAGCAGGATTTTGTAGGCGTCTTCAAACCTTCCTTCACGCACCAGTGCGATGTAGGAGGGGATGTCCATCTCGATCGGGCAGGTATGCTGGCATGGTGATTTGAACATGGCCGAGCAGACGGTCGCACGGCAACGGTGCTCAAAAATATGCTCTTCATATTCCTTGCGGAAATAGCGGATGGTGCTCAGCACGGGATTGGGGGCGGTCTGCCCCAGGCCGCACAGAGCGGCGTTTTTAATGACCTGGGCCATATCTTCCAGAAGTTCGATATCTCCCGGCTTGCCTTTACCTTGGGTGATATCTGTCAGGATATCAAGCATACGCTTTGTTCCTTCACGGCAGGGGGTGCATTTGCCGCAGGATTCGTCCACGCAGAAGTCCATGAAAAACCGCGCCATATCGACGGCGCATTTGTCCTCGTTCATGACGATAAGCCCGCCGGAACCCATGATGGCGCCGAGTTCCGCCACTTTTTCGTAATCGACCGGAGCGTTGAGATGCTGTACCGGAATGCAACCGCCGGAGGGGCCACCCAGCTGTGCCGCTTTGAATTTCTTGTCTTTGGGAATGCCGCCGCCGATATCGTAAACGATCGTGCCCAGCGTGGTGCCCATGGGGACTTCGACCAGCCCGACGTTGTTGACGTCTCCGGTGAGGGCGAAGACTTTTGTGCCTTTGCTTTTTTCCGTTCCTATGGATGCGTGCCATTTGGCGCCGCGCCGGATGATCTGTCCAACGTTGGCGAGCGTTTCCACGTTATTGAGGACGCTTGGCTTCTGCCACAGTCCCGCCACGGCCGGGAAGGGGGGACGGGGACGGGGCATGCCGCGCTTGCCTTCAATCGAGGTCATCAAAGCTGTTTCCTCGCCGCAGACGAAAGCTCCCGCGCCCTGGTATATTTCCAGGTCGAAATTGAAGCCGGTTCCTAAAATATCATCGCCCAGAAGCCCCGCATCCTTGGCCTGGGAAATGGCTAGATTCAGACGGTGGATAGCCAACGGGTACTCAGCGCGGCAGTATATATAGCCGTGGTGAGCGCCGATGGCTTTGGCGGCGATGACCATGCCTTCCAAAACGGAGTGAGGATCCGCCTCCAGAATAGAGCGGTCCATAAATGCGCCCGGGTCTCCTTCGTCGGCGTTGCAAAGCACGTATTTAATGTCGCCTTTGGATTGGGCGGCAAATTTCCACTTCAAGCCGGTGGGGAATCCTGCCCCGCCGCGGCCGCGCAGACCTGAATCGAGGATTTCCTGGACAACTTGTTCAGGCGTCATTTCCGTGAGGGCCTTGGCCATCCCCTGATAGCCGTCGCGGGCGATATATTCTTCAATCTTTTCCGGATCGATTAAACCGCGGTTTCTCAGCGCCCTCAGCTCCTGATGGGCGAAGAAAGGGATGTCCTGCATGGTGGGAATGGTCTTGTCCGTGCCCGGTTCGCGATAGAGGAGTTTTTCGACCACGCGTCCCTTGACGAGGTGCTCTTCCACCAGTTCGGGCATATCCTCAGGTTTGAGATTCATGTAAATCACACCTTCCGGATAGACCACCATGATGGGGCCGAGCGCGCAAAACCCGTTGCATCCCGTTTCCACGACTTTCACTTCATCCGCCAGTTTTCTTTTGACGATTTCTTCCAGCAGGGCGCTTTTCACACCGGGGCTGCCGGATGCGTGACAGCCGGTGCCGCCGCACAACAGCAAGTGAGAACGAAATATTTTCATTATTACCATATCCTCCTTAACGATCCATTCGCATCAGTATCCCTGAGGCGCGACCGGTCATATTTTATTTAACGATCTCCGCGCCCTTTGCCAGAACGAAAGGTGTCTGCACTTCTCCGGCCAGAATGTGCCTTTTGAAGATCTGTCTCATTTTATTGGGATTTACATATTCATACTTGATAGGTTCCTCGTTGATAACTTCAACAGTGACCAGGGGTTCGCGGCTGCATAGTCCCATGCATCCCGATGTCGTCACGATCACGTCGTTGACTTTGGCGGATTCGATTTCTTCCAGCAGTGAATCCATTACTTCTTTGGCTCCGGAAGCGATCCCGCAGGTTCCCATATGAACAGTGACCTTGACACGGCGGTCACCATCGCGCAGGGACATCTCTTTATGCACTTTTTCTTTTATTTTTTTTAAATCATCGATTGTTAGTTTTGCCATGGGTGTTCCCTCCGTTATATGTTGAAAGGTTAATTATACTGACTTAAAACTTCTTTGATCTTGCCCGGTTTGATGCGGCCGTGCACATCTTCGTCGACAACGATGACCGGGCCCAGCCCGCATGCACCGAGGCAGCGCACGGATTCAAGCGTGAACATGCGGTCCGCTGTTGTTTCCCCGTCTTTGATACCGAACTGCTTTTCCAGGGTTTCGGTTAAAGCCTTTCCACCTCGCACGTAGCAGGCGGTGCCCAGACAGACGCGAATCGTATGCTTTCCCCGCGGTGTCATGGTGAAAAAAGAATAAAAAGTGACGACACCGTACACGCGGCTCAAAGGAAGATTCAGCCCGGCGGCGATTCGTCTCTGCACTGGCAGGGGCAGATATCCGAGACAGACCTGCGCTTCTTCCAACACGGGGATCAGCCCACCTGCCTGTCCTTTATGCTTTTCAATGATGCTGTCGAGCTTAGCCACCTGTTCGGCTGTGAACTCCTGCAAAAGTTCCCTGTTTTCGGCTTTCATTAGTATTCCTCCTAGGTTCGGTGGGGTGCATCATGCTTCAGATTGAATTTGAGCCAGCCCCTGGGCCATGACGCCCTTTATGTATTTGATGATTTCGGGATGAATGATGGGTACATTGTCGATTTCGTTGCGAATTACACGTGTATCCATTTCAAACCGGCGGTCATTATGCCTGTGTTTGTAAAAAAAATCAATATCAGAATTAGAAATAATGAGAATAACCATTGTGTTAATTATAGCACCCAGCGGCTGGCGGTCCAAATGACTTAGGCCGAAGGTCGCTTTAACTGAAGTGCCTGAATTTTCTTGTGAGTTCAGCTGAAAGGATCCACCTGCCCGTTCGGCCGCGTCTTTTAAAAGAGGGAGCCCCAGACCGACTCGTCGCACGGTTTTGGTGGTATAGAAAGGATCCAGTACTTTTTTAACCATTTCCGGGTGCATGCCGCAGCCGTTATCTGTGATTTCTACAGTCAGAAGGTCCTTTTCTGAATCTTCATCTATAATGATTTCAATAAGTTTTGCCCCTGCCCGGACGGAATTTTCCGTGATATCCAGAATATGATCGGCCAGTGTCAGCATTTTTGCTCCAGAATCAAGCGGCCGTTTTCCCGGCCCAGTGCCATTTTCAATTCATCAAAGCCGGGCCTGGCCATCATTATTTTAGTGATTGAGGTGCCGATGTCCTTTATGAAATGAGCGTCGGAAGAGGTGACAAAAGGGTAGTGCTGAAGTTCGGGATATTGAAGGCGTCCCTTCTCCAGGCCGGTTCTTTTCGAAATTTCGAGCGCATCGAGCCGCCAGCCGTCATCGATGAAGCCCAGTTGGCTAAGGACGCTGAAGCTTTCCCGGTCGATATGGGCGGCGATAGCCAGACCATCGAGGCGATGAACGTAAGCGATAACATCATCGATGGACAGGTCGGTTGCTCCGATGAGCAACTGGTTGTTGAATCCTTCGACTTCGCCATGCTGGTTGACAATGGCCTGAACACCGAAGCGCTCCTCGTCATTTTCACCGGAGAGATGCAGGTCGATAACCTCCTGTATTTGCAAAAGGCCTTCAAGCTCCCTGAACAGGGCCAGCAGGTGAACTTCTTCACTGGTGGTGATTTCCATGGCGGGAATGACCTCCAGCCCGGTGCCGGCAGCTGCCGCCATGACGAAGCGGGCGTTGGCCGAAGCATTGTGGTCGCTCACGGCAATCATGTCGATTTTTTTTCCCAGAGCCGTTTCCACGATCGCCCGGGGGTGCATATCCAGCTCGGCGCACGGCGACAGGCAGGTGTGGATATGAAGATCACAGTTATAAATATTCAACATCAGTCCTCTCGCCTGCCGCTTCACAATGAACCGGATGTCTCCTGTGGCAACCGGTGAAAATTTTTATCAGTGTTAGATTTCAGAAGTCAGAAGATTGTATATTTTTCCTGATAACTCAAAGGCGGGCAGATCGGAGACCATAATTGGTATTCCTTCGGATTCGGCTTTTTCCAGTGTTTCCTGTGTCGGTTCACTTGAATTAATCAGAATAATACCGGCATGCTCCTTGAGGGATGCCACCGCGACAATATTCTGATGCACCTGTCTGGTAATCCAGATGTAGCCTTCTTTGGAATTTCCCATCACATCGCTAAGCAGGTCGCCTGTGTACCCGCCTGTCACTTCCCGGTCCAGATGATTACGGCCGCACTTGACATCCAGACCCAGCTCGCGGACGATCCTTTCGGTTTTCATAATCAGACCCTTTGAAAATAAGTTACGTTTGAATCGTCATCTGCAGGCGTGTTCCCCTGCCCACTTCTGATTCAATTTGAAATTTATCGGAATAATTCTTGATATTGCTAAGCCCCATGCCCGCGCCGAAGCCCATTTCGCGGATCCGTTGGTCGGCGGTGGAGTAGCCCTCCTGCATGGCCAGTTCGATATTCGGGATGCCCGGTCCTGTGTCATTAACTTCAATATGCACCTTGCCGGGGTCGACCGTCAGCGTGACGGTTGCTTTTTTAGCGTAGGAAACAACATTTATTTCCGCTTCATAAGAAACAATGGCCGCCCTGCGGACGACTTCCCCCGGGATGTTGAGTTTTTTCAAAATTGATTTGATGTTGGTGGATACAGTTCCGGCGGCATTGAAATTACCGCCTTCAATATCAAAATGGCCCTTGTAAATGTTGGGGTTAGTTTCGTCCACTGGTGTTTTCGACTTTGGGCAGGCAGCCGACAATGCCTTTCATATACAGACGGCCTGCCGTTTCAAATAATATGTATTTTGTGGTCAGGATGGGGATTTTCAGTTCGTGAGCGAGTGTGACCGTTTCCTGAGAGGGCTTTTTGCCACGCACAAGGATAATGGCGGCGATGTCCAGGACGTTCGCCGTGCGTACTACCTGCGTATTGGTCAGGCCGGTCAAAAGCATGCTGCCCGCTTTTGCGTATGCCAGCACGTCACTCATCAGGTCTGCGCCAAACGCTGTGCGCACCTCAAGGTCAAGGCATTCTTCTCCCACGATGACTTCCGCATCGAGTATATCTTTTACTTCGGAAAGCTTCAAAGGCAACTCCTTATTGATTCGGTAAAATGGCTAGAACTTATGGTGATACATAAATGCCATCAGTATCTCATCGAGTTGGCCCCTGTCTATCATGGCAAACGATTTGATGTCAATAACATTAAATCATTATCGGGCCAATCCGGACAGATTGGCTTTCACTTTTGAAGCTGCATCCCTTTTCAGGGGGATTTTATGACTGTTATGCGGTGAAATTAATCGGATAAAAAGATACTCCGGAGCAGCCGATGGGGCTCCCCGGCGGGAAATAAAAGCCGCCACCGGTTGCCGGGCCGCTTCCCACTGGAGTGGAAATCTCAAAAAAGATTAGTGTTTATCATCAATACGAAATAAATGATGATGCCGGATAAATATTTGACGGCCGATATTCAAGTATTTTAAAAATTTGCCGTTATAAAAGACTGGATACAGATAAATTACCGGATGATTTTTAAAAATCTGATCAAAACGGGAGGTCAAGCAATGGATACAGCTGTAGCAACCGAACTGCGGGAGGGCAGCGCAAGCAGCAAAGAGGGAAAATATTTAACTTTTACACTGGCGGACGAAGAATATGGTATCGGGATTCTGAAAGTCAAGGAAATCATCGGCATGATTGTCATTACTACCGTGCCTCAGACTCCGCCGCATATCAAGGGGGTGATCAATCTCAGGGGAAAAGTGATCCCGGTCATTGATTTGAGGCTGAAATTCGGTCTGCCCGATACGGAATACACGGAGAGAACCTGTATTATCGTCATAGAAATCACCAAAGATAACAGCAATATATTGATCGGGATCCTGGTGGACTCCGTCTCCGAGGTTTTGAACATCAAGGGCTCAGACATTGAAGAGACTCCTAATTTCGGTACCAGGCTAAATACCGATTACATTCTGGGGATGGCCAAAACCGGCAGCAAAATCAAGATCCTGCTTGATATAGACCGTGTGATGAACGCGGATGACATCATTGCCCTGGGATGAAACAATAACAATAGTGCAAAATTCCTGTAAAGGAGCTTGATTATGGGTAAAGGAGCAATCGAGGCAAAAATCAGAATAGCCATTCTGGGTCAGGCGGCGATGATCCTGCTTCTGGGGTTGATCGCTATCTATCAGTTATATAATCTTGACAGCGAAAATATTGCCATGGTCAACCGCTACATGCGGGTTACCGGGTTTGTTATGGTGCTGTTTATTGCGTTCATTGTCGGAATGGGCTACCATTTTTCCCGTAAAGTCGCGGCACCGGTTGTAGAATCCGTCAGTGGAGCGGTGGATATCATACAAAATGTGTCGGCCGGATCCGCCCAGGTCTTTTCCTCGGCTCGTCAGCTTGCCGAAGGAGCTGGCTCTCAGGCATCGTCGCTGGAAGAAACATCTTCCTCGCTCGAGGAGCTGTCTGCGATGACCAAGCAAAATGCGGACAATGCCACTCAAGCCAGGGCGATGATGCAGGAGGCAAGTCAGATAGTTGAAAAAGTGAACCGGCACATGGACGACATGGCCAAGGCCATTGCGGAAATTACCAAGTCCTCGGAAGAAACGGGAAAAATTATAAAAACGATCGATGAGATCGCCTTCCAGACCAACCTGCTGGCGCTCAATGCAGCGGTCGAAGCGGCCCGTGCGGGCGAAGCCGGAGCCGGTTTTGCCGTGGTGGCCGATGAGGTACGCAATCTGGCCATGCGCTCGGCCGAGGCGGCTAAAAATACCAGTGAGCTCATTGAAAATACAATGAAAGCCGTTAAAAACGGTAATGAACTGACCAAATCCACGCAAGAAGCCTTCAAAGACAACATCGCCTCATCGGCGAAGATAGGCCAACTGGTCGATGAGATTGCCACCGCTTCCCAGGAGCAGGCGCACGGCATTGCGCAGATCAACCGGGCCATCGCGGAAATGGACAAGGTTGTTCAGCAAGCAGCCCACAGCGCCGACTCTTCCGCGGCTGCCGCCGAATCCATGAATGATGAAGTGAGAAGGATGGAAAAAAGGCTGGGCGAGCTCGCCGGCATGGTCGGCACTAAACTGAACATTGTCACTTCCGGTTCCTCATTCTCTGTCAGTCGCCCCGCGGCGTCCGGCGCTAAATCGGCCAGGAAACCGGCCGGCTTGATCCCGTCAACCGTCGCAAAACCGGCTGCGGCAGCCAAAAGCCCGAAAAGGAAAGCGATAGCCGCCCTGCCCGCGGGCAAAAGAGCCGCTCGGCCGGAGCAGGTCATTCCTTTTGATGATCACGAGTTTCATGATTTTTAACCCCCTCCTTTCTGACGCGCCGCCGGCGGGAGCCCTGAGGCTTCTCCGGCGGCGCGGAACTTAACTCACCGCCTTTGAATATTCCTCATAACCATGCACGATGTGATATGTGGCAAGATCAAAGAAAATCGTCATGCGCCGCTGCAGCTCAAAGGTCATGTACAGGTCGAGATTTTTCTGAAGAGCTCCCTCGTCCAGTGCCACGGCCCAGATGTGCTTGCGGATCAGACTAAGTCCGCTTAAGACGCCGCTTATCTTGACGCCGGATTTTTTTCTTTCCACACCGAGTCTGGTGTAGAAGGTCCTGATACGGTCGATGCTGAAAGCATGGCCCAGCCACAGAGTTATCTGCGAGATGACTTTGTCGCAAATCTTGTAGAGCACCTTGTTTTCATATAAGTGATATTCAGGTGTGGAGGGATTGGTGGTGATATCCTCAATCCACTGCTGAATCATTTTCTCCCTGTTTCTCATAATCACGTTCATGACACGCTTCGTCATGGGGGTCGTCGCGGCGCGCCGTGATTCTTTACCATCCTGTGTGCCCAGAGCGTCCAGAACCGCCCAGTAGTCTTTCTTGATTTTTATGTATCTGTCCAGTGCCCGCCTGTTGGACCTGAAGGCCAGGGGAGGGATTTTATCGATAGGGAAAAAACGCGCCTGAGATGAGTCGTCGCCCGCCACCGGCTTGCCCTGCCTTTTTTCCACAATAAAAGTCAGAAAAAGGAGGTCCCCGTAAAAGCGGCTTTTGTAAGAATCCACATCAAGGAGCCGGCTGATCTTTCCCTTGATCCCTGTTTCCTCGTGTAATTCGCGAAGGACTGCGTCTTCGATGCTTTCGCCCGCTTCGGCAAAGCCGGTCGGCAGACACCAGCGCCCCTTGGAGGGAGGGCGGTCCCGCTTTACCAGAAGGATCTGCCTGCTTTCATCGACTATGGCTGAAACCACCGGCAGGGGATTGTCATAAAAAAAACTGTGGCAGCTCGAGCAGCAGTCTCTGGCCACATGATCCTCTTCCTCCTTGGTGATCCGCCCTCCGCAATGGGGACAGAAATTGCGCTTTTTTTTCATTATACTCCCTTTCGGTGTATGGGGTTTTCGCAGATAAAAATAGCATCGTCCTTACACATGGAGATGGCCTGTCGTCCCACCCCCAGATCCTGAACCCTGGCGAGCATCTGGTTGACGAGTTTCTGTTGGTGAGCCTGTGTTCCCATGAGAAACAGAGGGCTTTTAAACTGGTAATAATCCACAAAGAAAAAAATATCCCACGGCTGGAAAACAAGCGTGTTGTTGAAGTCGAACCGGCGGACTTCTCCGAAATAGGGAGCTAACAGGTCTTTGCCGTTATTTGCAGAAAACTGGCTTATAATGACTTCGACCGGCAGAAGGTGATCATTTTCGAGCAGCTGATTTTCCTTAAGGGTTGTGCGGGTGATATGAATCAGTTCCTGCATGTTGCACTCGTCATGGGTGATGGTGATGAACAGGCCGTTATTTTTGAGTATCCGTGAGATATGCGGAATCATCTCGACAAAAAAATAAAGAGCATAACTGCAGACGATAAGGTCAAAGGAAGCGGAAGGATATTTTTTGATGGCTTCCACTCCCGCTGCGGAAAAGGTGCCCGTGTAACCGGCGCGCCGGCAGGCCTCCATAAAGAAAGGCTCATACTCGGCAATCATATCCAGGCCGGTAATGAACGCGTCGGGATGGAGCCTTCCTTTCAGAGCTTCGGTGAAAGCACCGAAGGCGCAGCCTAGCTCCAAAATCTGGCGGCACGAGGAAATGTCGGCCCTGTCCAGCGCCATGAGACGGATATCGTTTTTGTTCGATGAGAATTGGCGGATAAGTTTTTCAATGTGCTGGTGCCGTTGCACATTCCGGAATACCTGGCGGATTTTTTTTCTGTCCGGGCGATCGGTCATATTCCCCCCATCTTCAATGCCTGGGTTGGATAGGTTCGTTATTCAGCCGAGTTTCCTCACCCCTTCGGCCAGATCGGCCAGTTGTTTTTGATCCAGAATTGTAATCGTGCGGGTATCAGTCTTTATGATGTTTTCTTCCGCCATGCGCTTGAGAATGCGCGAAAGTGTTTCCGGAATCGTACCCAAAAGGCCGGCCATCTGATTTTTGGAAACGGCAAGCTCGATGACCGGGTCGGCCCCGTTATTCCGGGCCTGGTAAAGAAGATATGCCGCCAGTCTCCCCGGCACCTCTTTCAGTGAGAGATTTTCCACAAGTGTGGTCAGTTTGCGCAGGCGCAGTGATAAAAGTCCCAGCATGGACAGGGCCAAAACCGGGTCCTGCCGGATCAGCCCCACGAACTTTGCGGCCGGAAAAAAAAGAACGGGGGTTTCCACCAGTGCCGTGGCTGATGCGGGGAAATTCTTTCCGGAGAAAACCGCCGCTTCTCCGAAAGGCTCAGGCGCTTCCAGGATGTGGAAAATCTGCTCTTTCCCGTCGGGGGAAAGTTTAAAGATCTTCACCTTTCCCGCCAAAATGACGTAGAAGCCGTCGGCATCATCCCCTTCTGAAAAGAACACCTGTCCCCTGGAATAATATCGTCTCTGGGCGATACCGGCCAGCGCCGCGCATTGGTTGGGGGCAAGCCCCTGGAAAAGGGGAAGCCCCGTGATTATTGATGACATGTCCATAGTTTGATCCTGAAAAAAAATAGCATTTAAGTTTGACTTAAGTCAAGGCGCAACTGGCCGGCATGGATTAACTTGCTTTCTCATAAAGCAAAAAATCAAAAGGAGATGGTAAATGGATAATTTGGCAATGTTTTGTTACCAGTGTGAGCAGACGGCAAAAGGCGAGGCGTGCATAAAAACGGGTGTGTGCGGTAAAGATGCACAGGTGGCCGCGCTGCAGGATCTGCTTGTGTATGCTCTTGAGGGACTTTCGATTGTCGCCGCCGACGCCCGTAAGGCCGGGATTGTCGATCGTGAGGTGGATGTCTTTACCGTCAAGGCGCTCTTTTCAACTCTCACCAATGTCGATTTCGACCCGGCCCGTTTTGTGGAATTGATCGGTCGCAGCGTTGAGCTTCGTGAAGCCTTGAAAGACAAGGCGAAAAAAGCCGGCGCGGCTATCGATGGAAAAACCGCGTGCGTGAACTATCAGCCGGAAAAGACGCTTGAGGGACTCGCGGCCGGGGCGGACGTGGCCTCCCTTAAGCCGGCCGCAGGCGCAAATGCGGATATCGAATCGCTCAAACATATCCTTCTTTTCGGTCTCAAAGGTGTCGCCGCCTACGCGGATCACGCGCAGATTCTGGGGCAGGAGGACGATGCCGTGTACGCTTTTGTTCATGAAGCGCTCGCGGCGATCGCCAGAGAAAACTTTGACCTCGATGCCTGGATCGGCCTTGTCCTCAAATGCGGTGAGATTAATCTGCGGACAATGGAACTTCTTGACGCCGCCAATACCGGCGCATTCGGTCATCCCGTGCCTACCAAAGTACCGCTGGGTGCAAAAAAAGGAAAGGCCATACTCGTTTCCGGCCATGATCTGAAGGACCTCGCGGAGCTCTTGCAGCAGACCGAGGGGAAGGGCATCAATATTTACACTCATGGAGAGATGCTGCCCGCGCACGGTTACCCGGGGCTGAAAAAATATCCCCACTTTTACGGCCACTACGGTACGGCCTGGCAGAATCAGACCAGAGAATTTGCCGAATTCCCCGGCGCTATTTTGATGACGACCAACTGTATTCAGAAGCCGCGTGATTCCTACAAAGACAATATCTTTACCACTGGTCTGGTCGGCTGGCCCGGCGTGAGGCATATTTCAGATCACGACTTCAGTCCCGTAATTGAAAAAGCACTTTCGCTTCCCGGTTTTCCGGAGGATGTCGAAGGCAAGACCGTCACGGTCGGATTCGGTCACAACGCGGTGATGAATGTCGCCGGCGCCGTCATCGATGCCGTCAAGGGGAAGGCGATTCGTCATTTCTTCCTGGTGGCCGGTTGCGACGGAGCCAAGCCCGGGCGCAATTACTATACGGAATTTGTGGAAAAAGCCCCTGAAGATACGGTGGTGCTGACACTTGCCTGCGGGAAGTTCCGTTTCTTTGATATGGATCTGGGCGACATCGGCGGTATTCCCAGACTGTTGGATATCGGCCAGTGTAACGACGCATATTCCGCCATCCAGATCGCGGTGGCGCTCGCCAGGGCTTTCAACTGCGAAGTCAACGATCTGCCCCTGTCGATGATTTTGTCCTGGTATGAACAAAAGGCGGTGGCGATTTTACTGACACTGCTTCACCTGGGCATTAAAGACATCCGCCTGGGGCCGTCCCTGCCCGCATTTATCACGCCCAACGTTCTTAACGTTCTGGTCGAGAATTTCGCGATCAAACCGATAGCCACCCCCGAAGAGGATCTAAAGGCGATCCTCGGCTAGCCGGGACACAGAGTCCCTTATTCCCCTTCTCCCTTCCTTTCTTCACGCCGGAGCTGCCCCAGAGGCAGCTCCGGCATCTCCTGCAGCAACTTCTCATGAGTGTTTACAAAGCCCTTTACATTCCCGTTGCAACTTTGTAAGTTCAGGCGCTCGAATAATTGACTGCCTTTATTTGTCGCGGAGTTGCCGGTGAATACAAATTCATCGATGATTAGTTCGGAAAACGGTCACGATAACAAAATAAGGTGCGCCTGGTGCGGAACCGACCCTCTGTACGTTTCTTATCACGATCGTGAATGGGGTGTGCCCGTGCATGATGACAGGGTTTTGTATGAATACCTGACCCTCGACGGGGCGCAGGCGGGCCTGAGCTGGCTTACGATACTCAAAAAAAGAGAAAATTACCGCCGCGCTTTTCACAATTTTGATTTTGAGCGCATCGCCCGCTACGACAGTAGCGACATCTCACGGCTCATGTCCGACAGGGGCATTGTCCGGAACCGGCTGAAGATTGAAGCGGCAATTACCAATGCCGGGGCCGTCATCGACATCTGCGAAGAGTTCGGTTCTTTCGATGCCTTCGTGTGGCGCTATGTGGATGGCAGGCCGATACAAAATGCGTGGAAAAGCGCCGGGGCGGTACCGTCATCCTCAAGGCAATCAGACATGATGAGCAGAGATTTGAAAAAACGGGGCTTCAGGTTTGCAGGCACTGTCATCTGTTATGCTTTTATGCAGGCCTCGGGCATGGTCAATGACCATCTCAGGGATTGCTTCCGCTATGAAGCTGTCTCTAGAATGGCCTGAGTCCGGGTCGCATGTTCGGTCGGCAGGCACCGAATACAGTGATTAACGCTTCTTGCCATGTAATTCGTGGACACCTTTATTTTGTCGTGTCACCCGGTGTATTCGCCGGCGTCGCAGGCCGCGCCATCAATCAGCATTGTATCTCCAGCGCGGCCAGTTTGGCGATGCGCCGGTCGTGGCGTCCTCCTTCATAGTCGGTGCTGATGAATTTGCTGATCATTTCCGTAACCGGGACATTGTAGCGGACGCGGCCGCCAAAAGCGATGAAATTGGCATTATTATGGGCTTTGGCCATTTCGGCACTGAACAGATCGCAAATCAGCGCGCAGCGGATGCCCCTGATTTTGTTGGCTGCCATCGAGATACCGATACCTGTGCCGCAAAGCAGTATGCCGAAGTCATAGCCTCCCTTATTGAATTCATCGCAGGCCGCTTTGGCCATGTCCGGGTAATCGACGGACTGGCCCCCGAAAGTTCCCAGGTCGGTAACGGAAAAATATTTGTTTTTCAGGAAGTGGACAATCGTGTCTTTTAACTCGAGTGCGCCGTGGTCGCCGGCAATGACGATTTTCTTCATAACCTGCCTCCGCTTTTAGAAGGATGGTCTTTTTGTACAAGATTGCAGGCCGATGTCAATAAAAAAACTTTGCACGACAACAATATTTGCGTTAAAAAATTAGTATGCGAGTCCTGCTTGGCAAATATATGGATTATCTCCTGATTGAAAAAGGAGCCTCCGATAACACACGGGAGGCCTACAGGAGGGATCTGCGCCGATTTATAGAATTCCTTGAACAAAAAGGACTGACGGATGTGCGCTTTGTGAATGCAAAGACCGTGGTCGAGTTTCTTGTGGCGCTCAAAGGCGAGGGACTTGCCGCCAATTCGATGAACCGTTCACTTGCCGCTTTGAGGGGATTTTACCGGTATCTGCTTGAGGAAAAAGCAGTCGATGAATCACCCCTGGCCGATATTGAACGAGCAAAAGTGTGGATGCGCCTGCCGGATACACTGAGCCGTGAGGAGATGGGCCTGGTGCTCGATCAGCCGTCCGAAGAAACTCCGTCGGGCCTGCGTGACAAGGCGATGCTCGAGCTTCTTTATGCCGCCGGGCTGCGGGTTTCCGAACTGGCGGGGCTGACGATGAACAGCATCAACTGGCAGGTGGGGTTTTTAATCGTTTTGGGCAAAGGCGGCAAGGAAAGGGGAGTCCCGGTGGGTAAAAAAGCCTACGACTCAGTCCGCCGCTACATTGACGAGGCCCGGCCGGCATTTATGAAATCAAAAGCGACGGATGTTTTGTTTCTTAACCGTTTCGGCCGCTCTTTCACGCGCCAGGGGCTGTGGAAAATAATCACCTCCTATGCGAAAAAAGCGGGCTTGCAAAAAAATGTCCATCCGCATACATTCCGGCATTCATTCGCCTCCCATCTTCTGGAAGGGGGGGCTGATCTGCGGGCCGTGCAGCTCATGCTGGGGCATGCCGATATCGCCACGACCCAGATTTATACCCATGTGACCAGGGAGCGTCTCAGGGAAATACACAGGAAATTTCATCCGCGGGGTTAGAATACGGATGCCGAGGTTTGATTCAGACAATAAAAATCACATGGCGGGAAGAAAGACCGGCCCCGGAAAGATGCCGGTCGTCATCGCGATTGTGGTGATTTTTGCCCTGCTGGCAGCGGCTGTTGCCTATTTCCGGCCCGCTGGTTTGAGCGCCGTCCTGTTTTCGGCCCGCCGGGCCGGAAACACACTCAGCCATTACATTTTGAAAACCGGGCCGCAGTTTTATTATCTCGTCATTGAAAAAAACGGCCACGCCATACGTCTTTCCGATGGCGAACCGCTCACGATGACCTATCGCGATGAGTTTATCATCAAAAGCGTAGTAAGCGATGATCTGGCGGAGAAATTCACCGGTGCGACGGTCGAGGGTATCGGCGATCGCGGCAACCATATGGGCATTGTGTTGAGAGGCATGGATTTTGTCAACGCGATCATGCAGGGCCGGACCATGAACGTAGCACAGCGGGCAATGAATTCATACAGCATCACCGTCTATTACAAACAGCACAATATCGCCCGGATGCCTCTGCGCGTCGAGATCACGGCCCAGGATTGGCTCAGATTTGCAGAAAAGTCCGGCTCACTCCAAAAGAGTGTCAGCTATCTGAAGAAGGCGATGGAGGAAAACGTCAATGACACGGGCGTGCGCAGAGTCCTGGCCGGCATCTACCTGAAGCAGAATCTGCCGGTGGAAGCTGCGGCGATTTATGAAGACATCCTGCGCCTGACTCCCGATGATACAGGTGTCATTAAGGACCTGGCCCGTTGCTATATTCAAAGCGGCCGGCCGGAGCGGGCAGTTGAGATATTGCTGCATCTCGTCGAATCCGGAAAACATGACGCAGGCGTCTTTGCTCTTCTGGGACAGGCCTATGGTGGGGAAAACACCTGGATTAAGGCTGTGGAGTACTTCAAAAAGGCGCTCGGTGATGATCCAGGCAATGACGCAATCAGGCTGTTGCTTGCCGGGGCATACGAACAGGCCGGCCAGACAGATGCGGCAATCGGCGAGTATCTTGAGATCACAAAAAATAACCCTGATGATGCGTCGGCATGGCGCGGCCTGGGGACGCTGTACCTGAAGAACAAGAAGTACCGCCAGGCCCGGGATGCCTATTCTAAAGTCATTGAAATCGCCCCCGGTGACGCGGCCGCCTATGCCAATATGGCCACCGCCAGCGCGGGAATGGGCAGGCATGATGAAGAAATGAGCTACCTGAAAAAAGCCCTGTCTTTGTCGCCTGATGAGCCCATCATCCATTTCAATCTCGGCGCAGCCTATGAAAGAAGAAAAATGACCTCTGAGGCCGTGCGGGAATACCGTCTGGTGCTGGCGAAAAATCCCGGCGATGTCCAGGCGCTTGAGCGACTGGCGGACCTGACTTACAAAAACAAAAACTACGGTGAGGCGACAGGCTATCTGGAAGCGCTGGCCCGTCAATATCCCCGGAAACTTGATATTTTTGTCAGGCTCGCCTATGCTTACGGCGAGACGAAAAACTTTGCGGAGTCGGCCAGGTGTTACGAAAAAGCGGTCGCGCTGGGGCTCAGGGATCAAACACTTTATGCCAATCTGGCCTACACCTACGAGCGTCTCGGCAAGGAAAAAGAAGCAGTTAAATACTACAAAAAAATTTCGCCGCCGGACACGAAAATATCCGCCTACATTGCAGGATATTACCTGAAGGAAAAACAATTTGCCGAGGCCATAAAATATTATCAGCAGCTGGTAAAGCTTGAGCCCCGCAAATCCTCCTCTTATTTCAGTCTGGGTTATGCCCATGGCGCCGCCAAAAACTGGGACAAAGCCATCGAAAATTATTTAATGGCACTGAAATATGACCGTGAAGATGATGAAATTTACGCGAATTTAGGGCTGGCCTATGAACAAAAAGGGCTCTATGCAAAGGCTCTGGAGGCATACCGGAGGGCATATGAGATCAATCCGCAGACGAAAGTGGCCCCGCGGATTCCCCGGCTGCGCATTGAGCTTATGAAAGAGAAAAAATAAAAAACAGGGACGGATCGTGAAGCAGGTAAAACTAAATAATTTTGAAATAGGGGGCAATAACCGTTTTGCCCTGATCGCCGGCCCGTGCGTGCTGGAGGACGAAACTGCCGCCGTGGACATCGCCTTGTACCTGAAGGAGTTGACGACAAAGATGCAGATTCCTTTCATCTTCAAGGCCTCCTACGACAAGGCCAATCGCACTTCCATCAAATCATACCGCGGGCCTGGCCTCGCCGGCGGATTGAAAATGCTGGAAAAAGTGAAAAAGGAAGCGGGCGTACCGGTTATTTCCGATGTGCACCGCTTTGAAGAAATCGATGAAGCGGCGGCGGTGCTCGACATCATGCAGGTGCCCGCCTTTTTGTGCCGTCAGACTGATTTTGTCATGGAAGTCGCCAAAAAGGCGAAAATCATCAATGTCAAAAAAGGACAGTTTCTGGCGCCATGGGATGTCGCCAACATCATTGAGAAAATCAAGTCCGCAGGTATGGACCGGATGCTGATTACCGAGCGGGGCGCGTCGTTTGGCTACAACAACCTCGTTTTCGACGTGCGCTCCCTGCCGATCATGAGGCGAATGGGGTATCCGGTTATTTTCGATGCGACTCACTCTGTGCAGTTGCCAGGCGGGGCAGGCAGCGCCTCCGGCGGCGAGCGCGAGATGGTGCCCTACCTTGCACGGGCGGCCGTCGCAGCGGGTGTGGACGGAGTGTTTATGGAGGTTCACCCCGACCCCCCTCGGGCGCTTTGCGATGGAGCTAATTCTATTTATTTGAGCTCGCTGGAGAAACTCTTGACGGAGCTCAAAAAGATTGATGAAATAGTGAAGGAGGAGAGGCCGTAGATAATGAGGGCGGCTTTAAGAGTGAAAAAGAATGGATAAAGAACTTCTTGAGAAACTGAAGAAAATAAAAATGCTGGCGCTGGACATAGACGGAGTGATGACCGACGGCGGAATCATCATGGACTCTGAAGGCAGGGAATCGAAGATTTTCAATGTCCGCGACGGCCATGGACTGGTTCTGCTTGAGCGCCACGGAATCCGCGTGGCCATCATCACGGGAAGGACTTCAGCGGTAGTGGAGCACCGGGCACGCGACCTCAGAATCACGGAAGTTTACCAGGGGGCACTGAACAAAAAAGAGGTTTTCGGCGAAATGCTCAAAAAAAACAACCTTCGGCCGGATGATGTCGCTTACATAGGTGATGACCTTGTCGATATCCCCGTGTTGAAGTTGGCAGGTTTTTCCGCGGCTGTGTTTGATGCGGAAGAAACGGTTAAAAAAGTAGTGGACCATGTAACTGTAAACAGGGGAGGGCAGGGAGCTGTGCGTGAGGTCTGCGAAATGTTGCTCCGGGCACAGGGTTTTTGGCCCGAGATTGCCGCCCGCTATGAATTTTCAGAATTTGCCCAAACGAAACCGGATAGCATGGCCGGGTCGGGTAATTGAGATGAGCCTTGCCTGGACCTACCTGTTAATCGCCTGTCTTCTGGAAATCGGATGGCCCCTCGGGTTTAAATTGTCCCAGACCACTCCCCACCGTGGGGCGTTCATCCTGATGGCGGCCGTGTGTATGGCGCTAAGCGGACTGTTTTTATGGCTGGCGCAAAGGGAGATCCCCATCGGCACGGCCTACGCGGTATGGACGGGAATAGGCGCGGCCAGCACTTTTCTCATCGGCGTTATCGTGTTTCACGATGCCGCGTCCATGCTCAGGATATTGTCATTTCTCCTGATCGTCACAGGTGTGATAGGCCTTCGTCTCACTGTTTAGGGAAATGTTTCGCAGAGCCTGGGTCTTGTTTCTGAAATGATTTACACGGGGCTTTGCCGGTGGTATAGAAGGCGAAGTGAATAATATTGTTGTCCCGAGGTTAAGAAGGTAAAATGAAACCCGGCAGGAAAATAAAATTGATAATTCCGGCCCTGGTGGTTCTTGCGCTGGGAGTGATTATTTTGTTTGTCGCACTGAATCTGCCGGGCGGCAGGAAAACGAACATCATAAAAATACTTCCGGACGAGGCGGATATCAGTATTCAGAATTTTGTTTTCACCGAGGTGGGAAAGGATAATATACGCTGGGAGGTCAGATCCGACAGCGCCCAGTATGAAAAAAAACAGGATCTGGCGGTGTTCGACAAGGTGAGGGTGAAGCTCACCATGCCGGACGGCAAAGTGATTGTCATGACGGGGGACAAAGGAGAGATGCTCACGGATAAAAAGGACCTGGAGATCAAAGGTCATGTGCAGATTATCGCTGACTCGGGCGAGAAATTTTCCACCGATTATCTGAAGTACAGCGATAGTGAGAAAAAAATCTACACCGGCGCGCCCGTGGTCATGGAAAGCGAAAGGGTCAGGATTCAGGGTACGGGCCTCGAGATTTTCATTCAAAAGGGCGAGCTTATCCTGTCATCGGCCGTCCGGGCCAGAATTCATTAAACAGGGATGTCTATGAAGCTGAAAGTTATATGTTTTTCAATCTATCTGCTCTTTTTTGCCGCAGATGTTTTTGCGCAGGCAAACATTTTGTCGACAAACAAACAGGCGCTTGGCAGTAATGAGCCCATTGAAATCGTCTCCAACAAAATGGAGGCTTTTCAGGAACAAAAGATGATTGTTTTTTCAGGAAATGCTCTTGCCAGGCAGGGTGATATCACGCTGAAAACCGATCGTCTCACCGTTTATTATAAAAAAGCCGAAGACAAGGCAGGCAAGGCCGGAAACCGGGAGATCCCCGCCGGTGGCGAGCTCGACAGGATAGAGGCCAAAGGCAATGTGATCATCACGCAAAAAGACCTTTCCGCGACTGCCGAAGAAGCGATCTACAGCCACGACAGTGCAACGTTTGTCATGACGGGACAGCCAATCCTCAAGCAGGCGAACAACACGGTCCGGGGTTGCAAAGTGTTTATTTACGTAAACGAAAATCGCGGCGAAGTGGTAAGGTGCGATGACGGGGAGGACACGCAAAGGGTCACGGCGATCATTCACACGCAGGGGAAAAATGTCACCCCCCGGACAGACAGGCAGGATACGGACGGAAAATGAGTCATTTAGAGGCCAGAGGTTTAATTAAAATCTACAATAAACGAAAAGTGGTCAATCAGATTGATCTGGACATATCACCGGGGGAGGTTGTCGGTCTTCTGGGGCCCAACGGGGCGGGAAAGACAACGACATTCTATATGATCGTCGGCCTGGTGAAACCGGACGGCGGGGAAATTTTTCTCGACGGTGAGGATATCAGCCGCTTTCCGATGTATAAACGGGCGCGCCGGGGGTTGAATTATCTTCCACAGGAACCGTCTGTCTTCCGGAAGCTGACGGTGGAAGAAAATATATTGGCTATTCTGGAAACACTTGATATAAGCCAAAGTGAAAGGCAAGAAAGGCTCACGGAACTTCTGGGTGAGCTGGATCTGAGCGCCCTGGCAAAAAATTACGCCTATTCGCTTTCCGGCGGTGAAAGGAGAAGGGTGGAAATTACGCGGGCGCTGGTCACCTCTCCGAAATACATTCTTCTGGATGAACCTTTTGCCGGTATCGATCCGCTGGCGGTAGCGGATATACAGAAGATAATTGAAAAGCTCAAAAACAAAGGGATCGGGATCATTATTTCCGACCACAATGTCAGGGAAACGCTCTGCTGCTGTGACCGGGCCTACATTGTCAATGAGGGAATGATTCTCGTGCATGGCGAACCGGGCGTTATCGCCCAGAGCGAACTGGCCAAAAAAATATATTTTGGCGAAGATTTCTGCCTGTAAAGATCGACAGGCAAGCGACGGTAGCACATGGCTTTTGAATTAAAACA
>Ga0255340_1001636_pt1 | contig 28624 bp, 46 predicted proteins | sample wastewater_treat_7_FD_192417 | JGI IMG/M metagenome (GOLD analysis project Ga0255340, IMG submission 192417) | Wastewater microbial communities from Lulu Island WWTP, Vancouver, Canada - plant10 | ecosystem: Engineered > WWTP > Wastewater > Unclassified | place: Canada: Vancouver, British... | reverse complement strand
GACTGGGAGCTTTGACAACTCTTTCTGCTCTGCCCCCATGTCCACAGGCCCCTCGTCGAACACCGACAGCGCCGGCGTCTCCTGCGTCGAAACGGCCACCGAAACGGCCTCCTCGGCGACTGCCTCGTGTTCCGAAAACCCTTTAGATGGTGTCGATGATATATCCCCTTCACCCTCTCCCCTTCTCCTCTTCTTTTCCCTTTGAACCTCCAGCTTCGTTCTCGGCGTTCTACGGAGTCTCTTAGGCACCCTCTTTCCAGGGATTTGGGCCGCCGTGTCAGAGAGCGAATTCTTTGCCTCGTCTTTTCCCGCCGTGTCAGAGAGCGAATTCTTTGCCTCACCGGAGGATGCCTTTGGGGTCTTTTTGAGTACGAACTTCATGGCTCTAGTTTGCCTTCTCTGGCCTCTTTTGGCTAGCCTCTCGTTCACCCTCCACTGAGTGCCATCGAGATTCCCGCGCCTCTCCCTCTACCCAAGGCCCCTTGGAATGAAACAGCCACCTCTTTCACGAATGCCTCAAACCCCCCGCTACTTTTGTTACCCGCCCGCCTGATTTGCTCGATCGAAGCGAGTACCTCTCCCCCACCGGAAGAGGCGAGAATATCATAGCTCGGTTGAATGACTTTCATCAGGTCCTCTTACGTGTGGATGCATCCATCGAGTTCGACCCCATAGTATATGCCGTTTGCCGTGAAATAGTAGCACCCGTTGATACTATCCCACGCCAGTTTGGGCAGCAGTGGTACCTCCCTGCTCACCCCCGTCTTCCCGAAGGCTACCTTGGACGGGTGAATCGCCTTCTGTACTGCCTTAGGGATCTTCGTCGGTTGCTCCATCTTCCTTCTCCTTGTCCAAAAACCGTGGCCTAAAATATCCTATCTTTTGACCATCGGGCTAGAAACCTCTAGCCACTTTTCATAAGGCCCCCACAGGGACCCCCTCTCCAGAACATCCCTTTCCGGCAGCCAAACCCCCCGCCAGTTCGAATTGGCGGGGGTCAGGGCGTGCCGGAAAGGGACGGATGGCCCATGGTACCATCCTCACATCAAGAGCCCCTTCCTGGGGCAAATAGAAGCGACCCCTCGCTACAGGGGTCAGGGCGTGATCCTTCAACCCTCACGGCTTCACTTCCACGACTATGACGTTTTTCAGCCTCTTGTATCGAATGATCACCCGTTTGACACCTGCCTGGAGAAGATCCTCCTTATTGCAATAATTGCCGTTGTCTGGGGAAGACACGTCAGCGATAACGAAGTCCTCCCCCTTGTTGAAGCCCAAAACCACTTCCTTCTTGGAAGCGTAGTCACGCCCATAAGCCGGAACGAGCATCATGCCGCCACCTCCCCGCCGTCCACAACTACCCTATCTTTGCTGTTGTCATACATCTTACTCTCCTTCTGGGGCTTGCGCGCCCCAACTCCAACTGTGTAATTCAAGTCTATCACACCACGCCCCAATGTCAACCCTTCGCTTTCCCCTTCCCTAACGCACTTTGGAGACCATCTACCGTGCTGTGAATCGATCTAGTCTTTCCCACAACGGCCATCACGTCCGCGTATAGCTCGGGCCTCACTCGCCTAAGAACACTCAAGCACTCCTCCTCGGATACCAGGGGTTTATCATGCACCGCCTCTGCCACCTGGCAGCAGGTACACCCGCACCCATCTTGAGATCCCCTGCTATGCTTACAGATGGCCGCCCCAGACACTGCTGCCCTCACGGTGTCAGCCCCCCAAAGCACCCCATCTACGAGAGCCGTCCCGTCGGGACGCACGTCAATCATCAGCTTCTTCATCGTCCCTCTCCTTTGCCCACATACTTCTGGGCCCTTCTTCCCTCTCCCTGGGAGCGCTTGCAAATAGCTGGCTCACCACCCCCTGCCTGGGGGTGGGGTACACAGCCTCAGCAATCCCTTCCCCCCTTCTTGCCAACTCCATCTGCCGGATCCTCTCCTGCAACTTCTCACTCAAGATCCGCCACGAGATAACGTTGCACTTCCGCACCTCGTGCGTATCGTCTTCGCTAATCAGCTTCGGATCCACCCCTATGTTCTGAAAGTATCTCCTGAACAGACGGCGCTGGTTCTTCTTCGTGGAAGGCAGCGTGACGAACCTGTCTCCCCTCCATACATATAAAGTCCCGAACCGCTGCCCGCTCAACCACGATGTTGAATCCACGGAGTCAAAGTGTGCGTACCGGAGAAGTCGAAGCTTCGTCTGCGCGAACCCATGAACCGTCTTTCCCCGCCACTGGGCCTCGTTGAGAAAACACCGCACCATACCTACATCGTTGATACCAGACCCATAGGCAATGTGACGAATCTTTGGGTCCTGGCAGTATTTTGTCCACTCCAAGGGCCCCCTCTGCCCGTGCCACACCACGGTGATAGGGTAGTTGGGCCACCGCTCAAGCATCTGGTTCCGCCACCTATCCACGTCGCGCAGCGTCACACTGTCAGAGCCCCCAATGTCCAGGTCAGGCTCCGCAATCCGCTCCCATAGGTGCCCGTGTTCCTCGATATAGCGGAAGTACAGCTTCACGTACTCCTCGGGAGGGGGCAACTTCTCTGGGTTATCCTTATACTGAGAGAAGAAAGTGAATGCCCCAGAGTCAAGAAAGAATTTTACCTGTGGGTTGGCCTCGATGGTCTTACGGATAAAGCTCTCCCTCTGCATCGTCAGGATAAAGTAAAATGAATAAAGGATATGCTTGACACCCCCCGCCAAAAGGGCGTCAGTCAATGCCTTCACTTCAGCGCCTGCAAAGTAGATAGCTGTCATCGCCACCTTTCTGGAAGAAAATTTTTATGGCACAGCCACCTGTCCAGCGCAAGAACTAGCTCCGCCAGCCTAAAAGCCTCGTCGGGGTCTGATAAAAGGCCCAGACCGGCGTCAGCAATGATTCTCTTAGCCAACTCCAACTGCTCGTTCAGATTAGCGTCAGGATCCACTGTCCACCTCCCATCGCACAACCTTGTAGATCACAGCCTCTTGCGTCCAGTAGTCAAACTCATAGAAAGCGTCTTTCCCCCGCGCCCCAGGGGCATTCACTTTGATCTTCTCCATCATAGCCTCCTTCAATCCTTATTGCTCCTGAATCCAACAAACACGGGGAACCGTAGTGCCCCATCCTTAGTCTTTCCCTGTGCGAACACCTCCACACGCCTGCCCAGCACCGAATCCACGTCCTGCCAGATGCGCCGCCGGTCCTCGTCCGTGAATCCAGAGCCCACACGAGTCTGTACCCCACCAAAGTCCACAAACAGCCGCCCTAGGGTGTCCTCGTACTTGCCCGCCCCACGTTCAGCGCCCACAACCACCCCCGTGTACTTCTCCCTGGGCTTGACCTTGAGCACTGCATCAGATCGCTTGAAGGCGTATGGAGCACTCAAGTCTTTGATCATTGCCCCCTCGTACCCCTGCCTTAGAACCTTCTCATAAAACGCCTCCACCTGCCCCCAGTCTTGGGCAATGATACTTGGGATCAACTCAACTCGGGGGGTGTTCATTTCCATAACCGTTTTCCGCAAGCGCCTAAGACGATCTCTGAGCGGGGACGTTTCCCCATCCTCCCAATCCCCGATGGGAATGGCGTCGAAGACATTGAACACGGCGTCTGTGTCGTCCACCTCGTTCTTTGTTGAAGCAACAAGAGACTGCGTACTATTCCAATCCTTGTTGAGTATCTCACCATCGAGAACAAGGTTATCATAGTCGGCGTCTTCGAGTTCCTCGACAATGGAAGGCAGGGTGTCCACCTCATGGCCCCTTCTCGTGTAGAGACGCACGACCCCCTCTTGCTTTATGGCGACCAGTCGCAACCCGTCGATCTTGGCATCCACCAAAAGCGGGTAGGTCAAAATCCTTGTCTCTGGCTTGAGCAGGTTTGCCAACTGGACCCCGAAACATGGGACCAAACCAGGCCACACTGAATTAACAATGGCTCGGTTGGCCCCTATGCGAAGATCCTTGTCCAGCACCCGAGGCAACCACCGTCTCGCCAAACTGGATGCTCCATCGAAGAACTGGCGCAACGTGTAGATGGCATCATACCCCGTAAGAGCCCGCACTGAAAGTCGCCCCAGAATATCGAAGAACTCAATCAACTCCCCTGCGCTCGACTTAGGCGGGGACATCAGGGGGAGTCCCCCACCAGCAAGCACAGCAGAACTGGTTACCCCGAACGTAAGATATGGATCCAGCACCCACTTGAGAAGCTGCTGCAACAACTTGTTACCCTTCTCCCCTTGAAGGATCCTCTTCTTCTCGTTCGTGCTCGTTGTCTCACTCACCAACCGAAGCGTTTTGTAAACACGCATCTTTCACTCCCTTCTGCACGGTGGGGTGCCAAACTATTTGGCTCCTAGAATGACAAAGAGGACAGCCCCAAGCGGGCCATCCCCTCTGTCACTCACTCACATTTTGCCCTATCGGGACTTGCCCCGCTTCGCTCGGACGGGGCGGATATCATCGAAGTCTTCTACGTCGTACTCCTCCCCTTCCTCGTCTTCTACCGTCACGGCCCCTCCCTCGATGGATTTTACGGACCCCCTGGCCCATTCATCATCCCCGACATTCATTTCAATGAGCGCCCCGACCTTCACCCAACCAGGGACTTCGGGGGCCTCCTCCTCGTCATCCTCGACCTCAGCGATCTCATTCAAGACCGCCTTGATAGACGCCCGAAGCTCGTCTGCACTTTTCTTGGCGGTATTGATCAGGGTCTTCCCCTTCCCTGTATTTATCTTGGTTGCGATCTCCTTGAGACGAGGCAGCCCTGCCTCGTCTAACTCCTCTTCTGTGACCTCAAGGATATCCTCATCCTCGGGAGCCTCGACATCCTCGTCGTCGGCATCCTCGTCGTCGTAGGCATCGTCGTCGCCCTCTTCGTCCTCTTCGTCGTCGTCGTAGGCATCCTCGTCGCCGTCAGCCTCGTCGTCAGCTTCTTCGTCGTCGTCGTCAACTTCTTCGTCGTCAGCCTCGTCGTCGTCAGCCTCGTCGTCGTCGGCAGCCTCGTCGTCGTCGGCAGCCTCGTCGTCGTCGGCAGCCTCGTCGTCGTCTTCGTAGTCAGCCCCGTCGTCTTCTTCCTCGGGCTCCTCGACCAACGACTTGACTTCGGCCTCCAGTGCTGTCAGCCGTTCATCAAGAGCGGCTATAAGCCCTTTCAACTCCTTCAACTCCTTCAGCTCTTTTTCCATGGCTTTCTCCTCATTGGGCTCTTTCTTAGCCCGTTCCTTAGGGGCAGGCGTTTCGAAGGCAGCAGCGATACGCGCCGCCTTCACCCCCTTCAACTTCGCCTTTTCTGCCGCTTTGGGGTCTGCGGGAGTACCCTTCCCCTTTGCGATCTTCCCTGCCTTGAGCAGGGCGCGTACAAGATCAGCCTGCCTTTTCCCAGCAGGGTTGATCCCCATGCGCTTGGCCGCGCCCCGCAATTCACTCAAACTCATCTTCTCTAATTCACCCTTGTTCATGATGCAATCTCCTTCGGCACTTGATCAACCAATTCAATGCCTGCCTCATGCAGACATTGGTGAAACATCTCTCTCTCTGCTGGGTGGGTGGGCACCGTAATCCGCATCCACACCAGAAATCGTGTACCTTCCGTTGCGCGGGGATACCCACGCAGCTCATGTATCCCTTCCAGCAAGTAGGAAGGAAGAGTTTTCCGTTCAAGGCAGTGCTTGAGCTGGCCTTCTGGGCGGCTCGCCTTCGTGAGCCACCACCTGCCCTGTTTTTTCACCCGTAGCTTCCATCTCATGGCAGTTCTCCTTCACCCCCCACTACTCCATCACTCTACCACAACCACGGTGTGGGTCAACAAGTTTTTTCACCCTATAAAACAAGGTGTTTCACACTTCCTTTTTCTGCCTCCCTTGGTACCCACCGTATGGTTTGGCGCGCCAGAACACCTTGTCCCCGCGCTCCATGATGCACCATGGCCCCGCCTCGGGATGCTCAAACGATGCGTTACCAAGCTCCTCCCTGAGCCTAAGAAGCAGTTCTTCCAGCTCCCCACGGAGCAGCTCAATTTTAGTTTCCAGCTCATCGCCCTTGGTGATCAAAGATAGCGCTTTCCTAGAAAGCTGATCCTTCTTGACCATGCGGGACCAGTCCCGCTTTTTCGAGGCTGCTTTTCTTGAAGGCGTAGCCTCCCGCTTCTTCTCCTTCTTCTCCTTGGCGCGCTCTTTTTTCAGCTCCTCAACCTTCGAGGTTGAGGCGCCAGCACTTTCATTGCTCTCATTCATCGCTTATCTCCTCGGGGCTAAGCCCCAGTTCCTTTATCAATGCGTGGAGGCATCCTCGTACCTGCACCTCGGGGGAAACCCCTTCAGGGGCAGGGCACGTATCACACCTGCCACCGCACCCAAGTTCCTCCAGCGAATCGACAAGCTCTACCCTGTGCTTGTCAATAAGCTCCATCAACCGCTTGACACTCCTATCATGCTCCTCCTTCCCTCCACCGTGAATGACCCTAAGTTTTGGGCCCAGGGTCAGAATCTCTTCTGGTTCCTCTTCCTCTAGCAGATAGAGGGCCTCTCTCAGAAAAGCACTCGCCTTATTGAGCACCTCCCTGAGATACTCCTTTTCATCCATCCCAACCTCCCTGTAAAATCAAGGAACAAGACCATTCTACCACACCAAAAGAAAAAGTCAACCACCCGCGCTGGGCAGCCCAATCAAGTGATAGAACTCGTCCTTCATTCCCACGTCATCCAGCACCATACCACGGAGCGCACTGGTGCGAGTATATACACCTGGCTTCCGTACCCCACGAGCCTCCATGCATAGGTGGCGAGCACTGAGAAGCACAATCAGCCCCACAGGTTGAAGGTGCTCCTCCAAGAAATCAGCAATCTCTGAAGTCATACGCTCTTGCACCTGAAGCTTGTGGGAGAAAAAGTCCACCACCCGTGGGATCTTGCTCAGCCCCACGACCTCACTTCTAGGAATGTACCCTACATGGGCTGTGCCAATAAATGGAATCATGTGGTGCGCACACAAGGAGATAAAAGGAATGGGGGAGAGCACCACCATTTCCTGCCGACCGTGGGGAGCAGGAAACTTAGTAAACCCCTGGATCAATGCCTCCAATTTCCCTGGTTGGTACGACGACAGCAGCTCGTCCACGTACATGCGCGCAACACGGAACGGGGTCGTAGGCACGTCCAGAAACGCTTCCTCCCCCGCTGCCGGGTCCAAAACTCCCAGTGTATCCAGCATGAGAGCAGCCCCCTGGGCCACCCCATAGGTCAGTTCATCGTGGCTGGGGGAGACATTGCCGCCTCCATCTCCATTTCCCGCTGGAGCACCTCCAGCATCTCCCGTGCCAGGCTGTCTTCCTTGGTCCCCTGCACACATGTCTCAACCTCCACTTCTCCGTCTTCTTGCTCCGTTACTACGACAACCATAGCTCTGCCACCTTCGAGCTTTTCGAAGGAGCCAGTCTCGTGATCGATGATGATGACTTCAACCATTGACTACCTCAAGGCAGGGCGTATGCCGTTTTGTGGAGCTGCGGGATGATCCGAACATCAAACGGAAGCACTAACCCTTGATGTAACTTGCACCAACTTCGAAGAGTAGACCACGTTCTATGCACCCCGTCAAGCCCGGTGCTACACTCTGGCTGAAGAATCAAATGAATCCTCCGGTGCGGCCACCTCAAAACACTGCGGGATACCTCTGACCGGATCTCCTCAAACCTCTCAAGCGCCTCTTCCGTCTCCTCCTCGTCCTGAACCACAATCTTGACCTGTGCCTCAGAATTTCCGTGGGCTACATACAGCAGTGATTCCATCAAGGTGTCCTCCCGCCACGAGGATAGCTTGGGGGATAGGGACAGAAGATTGCACCTGCTGAGGCACGGCTCGGAGAAGATCGAGCCCTGAGTCTCGATGGTAACGTGGTATCCCGACAAAAGATCCAGTAAAGCCTCCAACTCGTCCGCCTGGAGCAGAGGATTTCCTCCAGTCACCACCACATGCCGCATGGCAAGAGACTTGACACGCTCCGAGATAACCTTGACGCTCACCTCTTGCCACGTGGACCCCGGTGCCCAAGAATACTTTGTATCACAACACTTGCACGCAAAGTCACACCCGTGGAGGCGGACGAAGGTTGATAGCGTTCCAGCTAAAACCCCTTCCCCCTGAATGGTGTCATAGATTGCGTCTTCTTGCAACACAAGTCTCATTGTGATACCTCTTTGAACTTGGGCTGCATCGCTCGCAACTCAAGAAAGGTTCTGTAGCGTGATGCGAACTTCTTTGACTCACACCTGCCGACCCCATACCAATTGAGGGCCCCTTGATAGGAGCGGCATGCCCTGTATCCGGCACTCAAGATTTGGGCAGCCACCCACGCAGCGTTCCTGGTAGGCTCCAGCTCCACCCCCACCATCGACTCCCAAAACGGAGCCGAGTACGATGTGCGCTGAAACTGCCACGGAGTTCTGGCCCTATGTATGACCACCCCACTCGCCAACTTCACGGCGTCACACTCGTAGGAACGGCACCTTCCTTCATGCACGTTTTTAGCGAACCGAGACTCCCACCACCCTTTAGTGATAATGAGCGCAGCAAGATCCTCGGGTGCCTCTTGCTTGGGCCACAGGGGCTCACAGCCCTCTTTCGAGTAAACCCCCATGCAGGTAGCCCTTTGAGTAGCCTGCCTCACTGCGTCTGCAATGGTTTCCATCCTCGCCTGCCTACCCACCTCCGCTTCGTCCGCGTGAGCAGGAGGAAGATACAGTAGAGCCGCGAGCACGTATGCTGAAAGATTCATGTCTTACCTTTTTGATTAGAAGGACACCATTGCCCAAGAAGAAGCGGTTTCTTTTACCAGTACACTTTCTACCCGAACTCCCTCTGTGTCATAGCCCATCTTGAACAACGCATCGTTGACAAGTGTGGCAATGAACACAGCTAACCGCTCGGCTGTAGGATTCCCAGGCATAATGTCATTCAAATGTTGATGGTCCAACTTGTTACGGATAGCACCGAGCACACCGTAATCAAGCACGAACCCAGTGTCATCGAGGCTCTCGGAAGTGAGCACGATCTCTGCCTCGTAGGAATGTCCATGCATCCTCCCACACGGATGCCCCTCCGAAAGCCCCTCCAGCCGATGGGATGCCTCCCATCGAATGGTCTTTCCAATCCTATATATCATTGACACCCCTCTGCCGTAAGCCGCCTGGCCTCCTCGCAAGACTGGGCTTGTGGCACACAATGAGGATGCATGGTCGAAAACCCGCTACTCTCCGTCTCCCTGCACCTCACCATGCAGCTTTTCCCGCCGGGGGTATCCTTCCCCTCAAGGCAGTCCAGTTCAACGAACCTCTCGCACATGGCGGCGCACGCCTCCTCCGGAACGGGGGCGACCGGGGGCTCCATAGGCCCACAAGCTACGGTCCCTACAAACATGACAAGTGATAGCACCAACACTATGACTCTAAATTCTGGCATGTTTACCTCACGCAGTGGGTTTACGCACAGCACGCACGGCACGGATGTCTCGGGCGTGCTTCCTAAAGGTGTTCCACCCAAGTCGGCAACGGCCATCATTGCCCCACCGCCGCCACGAGTTGACGATGATCACTGCCTCCTCGTCATACCCGCTCACCATCATGCCGTGGCCCATCCTTTTCTGGGGATTTCTGATCTCTACCACTTGGGTTGTGGCCCCGACTGATAGAAAAGGCTCATCCACGTTGATGCCAAACGTGAGCGGATACCCACTCACCAAAGCCACCTTGGTGTCCCGCACAGGATCCGAGCTGGTAATGGCATAATCCTCGATCGACCACACCTGATCAGACATATAGTATCGAGCCAGAGAATCCACAGGCGAATTGATAACCCTGCGCATCTGTTCATCTGTCGTAGGCCATGGAAGGTGCTTCTCGTCACACCACCCCAGCTTGGAAACTGCATAGTACATTGTCCACGAGAACGTTCCGTCGTCCTCGTCCCCAGCCCCATGTACCTCTCGGGACAGGCGATACAGCCCGCGTCGAGAAGGAAGCACAGGAACCATTCCCCCCTGAAGAGACAACCGGGTCCTGATCGCTTGAGCGAGCGCTTGAGCCAAGCAGGAAGACGAGTTGTCCTGGTACAGCAAGTCCTGAACATGTTCATCTACCAACGTGGACGACGCTGGCAGCGCTGTAGCGGAAAGACGCAGGGCAGACAGCTCCCGCTCTGCATCTTTATTGTCTCTTTTCCACCCAAACCTGCGGTACTCATTCACCATCCACCCCCGCGTCTTGGGATTGAGCCTCGCCAAGAGAAATCAAAGCGTCCTTTGGCACATTGACCGTCTTTTCCTGGCCGTCAGGGGTAATGTACCGGATAGAGATAAACTCACAGGCGCTGTGAACCAGGTCGATGGTCGCACACACCTTCTGCCCGTGCCCACAGGATGCCAAACCCAAAAAGACGATCAATGCCATCTTACGCATCATTCACCTCCAATGGCTGAAATGCCATCATGTATAGCTGCCCCTTCTCGGGAGCAAGCCTCACTCGAATCCGCCCGACAAGGGTCTTGTTGCCAATCAAGGGGATCTTCCGCTCTCTGTATGGGCGAACTACCTTGCGAATCATCTGCTTTGCCACCCCATACTTGTCCCGATGTTCAGGGTCGAGCTGCCCACCGTCGATACTCCACACGTCGTCTCCGTCCATACCCAAGCAGATGAAAGCATGAGTGCCCATCCCAGATCCGATCACCACGTAGTCTCCCGACTCCGGGGGGCCAGAGGTAGCCCACAACCCAGTTTTCATTGCCCATGAGCAAGCCCGCTCTATGGCTCGCTTCCCTACTTTGAAGGAATACGGCTCTTTGCGCCATGGTGTTTTGAGCCCAGAAGACTCAAGGATCCCCTCTGCCACAAGACCACACGTGGAAGTGCCTCGGTAGTAAGTCTTGCCGTCTTTCGTGTAAGAGGAGAACCCATTATCCAAATCAAACGCAGCGTTCACTGGCGGGTTACCCAAAAGAAGCTGGAATTTATCCTTCTCTTCGGGCACCCCAGCCCGCAACCCCTCGGCCCACACGGCGTTGGCCACAACAAGTTGGGCCAGCTCCTCCGGATCATGGGGGGTGAGAATCGACTTGCGGGGACTTTGCCAATTCACCAAAGGAAAAGGAGGCAGTGTCACTTCTTCACCTCACTCACACCTTCAAGCTCCACACCTTCAGGGACCACGATTTTTTCACACTCCCGAGCAAGGCCGCGGTGCCTCAAAGCCTCGTCCAAAAACAGCTTCGAATCATCTGGATCTTGAATGTCCTTTCCGATAGACTCGTACAAGCTGGCCACCCCGTTATGCCCAGTGACCAGAGCCTCCAAGACCTTCCTGATCATGTGAATCCTGGGGGGCAGCTCCTTGCTGCAACCTCCACAGCTCATTGTGGCACCTGTGACCTATTCCCAGAACCGTACGCTTCCTCTAAGACCAGGATGTTTGATCCCAGCATCCCCACCTCCCCCTCGTACAAGGGGCGTATAGTTTTTCCACTGGCCGTCTGGAGCTTGTGCATATACGCCTGAAGGGGCTGAAACTCACACTGGCGGGCGCGCCCTTCTGACACGGCCTGACGATACATCTTGATATACCCCTCAAGCTGCTCGTCCTTGATATACTGCACACAAGGCACCCCCACGGGAGACACCCTGTCAATGGCCATCTGCTGAAGCTGCCTCTCCAGCACGTCCAACCGCTTGAGATTCTTCTTGACGAGCCTGCCATCCTTCTCGTCATAGAAGCGGCTCAAATGACTGAATGACGACGCCTGCTCGTCTGCAACCGCCCTGTCCCGCACGGGGACAAAGTATCCATCACCCGTTGGGGTGAAGTCAAGTCCGCTCTCAGCGGGAAGATAATCGAACCCGCCACCTGGCCGTGGCACCTCTTGGAAGAACGCCCCGTCTGCCCCTCGCACGTAGCGAAGTTCCGACGTTCCCCGTTGAAGCATCTGCTCCATTGCTCTGTCCTGCTCCTCGCTTCCCATTTTCCTTCTCCTTGTCAAAGATCAGCCTCATCTGCTTCAAGCAGTCCTCCCAATATAGAACTGCCACTACCGCTTGACCAGTCTGCCTCACCACAGCCAGAGGAATCAACTTGGCCTCCCCCATCGCCTTTTTGGCCTGCTGGAGCGCCGCGATAGGTCTGGGCCTTTTCTCGTTCTTGACCTCAATCCAGTACCCAGGAAAGAACACGTCTGGCTCGTCACCACCGTTTCTGGTTTGCCACCCCCGACGAATTTCCTCGGCAAGCTCTGGGAACGCTGCGCGAAGATCAGAGGCCACAGCCCTTTCACCTCGCTTTCCTTTTTGCCTTGAAAAACGGCTCACAGGGACTTCCTAGAAATGAACAGACGAATTGCCACCCGCTCGACCAGCTCTTGAGTATCTCGATCTGGAAACCGCACCGTGGCAAAGGTTGGGGTTGCCGTGAACACGAACCCATTTGGTGCTACTTGCCCGTTGGCGAGAGCCACTGCCTTCAACGCTTGCGAAATGGGGGCCACTCCAATGCACTGGAGCACAACCCGCTTCCCCTCCTCCTCGTTCTTGACGAGAGAGGTGGCCAATAGTTGCGGGTCAGTGGACCCCGCCACACGAAGCGTCATTTCTGGTGATTCATGTGGCCTCATTCAATTTCTCCTATGATGATCCGAACACACGCTGCCTTCGGGTTTGTTCTCGGGAGCATGCCTCCCTGCCAATAACGTAGCTCTCCAACAAAGCCGTAGTCATCACCTCCCCGCCCTCTCGGACGAGACTAATGAAAGAAGCGGCCCGAACTCTCGGGTCAACCTCCACCTTGGCATTCTTGTCATCCACTGTTCCTGACTTTTCCAATCGGATCTTAGCCTTTGCGAGCCTCTCCGCTCGCTTCGCAGCCGCGTGCTCAATGGCCCGCACTGCCAAGTGTAGCTTGGCATAGATGGCCATACAAGCAAACTCACTTTGGAGCCGCCCAAGCTGCACGTCATCCAACCGAGTCAAATCCGTCGGTAGGATTGGATTCAGCGGCTTTCCATTGTCCCCCAAAGGGCGATGCGGAGGCCGAACTTGGTATTGATTGAACTGCTTTTGGACTTGAGCAAGGGCCTCTTTGACACCATCAACTTCGCCCCCCTCCCTGGCCTTCTTTTTCAGGGGCATCGGTACACCTCCCCCTCCACCAAAGCCACGGCAACGCAAAGGACCCCCTGCCCACGCGCCAAGTGAGGCTTCATGTCATCAGCAAACTTCTGCATCTGCTCCACGGTTGTCACCCGAAATGGCTGCATACCTCCAGTGATCAGTCCTTCTGCATCCTTGAAAATGCGACGAGTAACCTCCTCCTCCCGCTGGGCTGCCAGCATCGCCTTGGTCTGCTGTAGTGAAAGCATCAGTTGAACGAACTGCCCCACGGTCAATTCGAGTAATTCCGTATCGTCTCTAAAAGGAGCCCTGGCAACTTCTTCAGTCATCGTATCCTCCCAACTGTCTTTTTAGGGCACAGGAGCCCCATGACTACGACATATCTCCCAGTAATTGCAGAACCCCACGTCGCACCGCTTCTTTACAAAGGGGGGCATACACTCAGGGTCAATGTTCTCCCAATAAAGAGGCTTACCTTCCCCAACAGCCTTTTCCGCAAAGGCTTTGATCGTGCGAATTCTCTCCTTGATTGACTCCCACATGCCCTCCTCATACGACACGGGGTACTCTTTGAGATGCTGCTGGTCCTTATCCCAATACAGGATCGTGATCCAATACACTCGATGCAGTTTGGCGTACAAGGACGCTTGCCGAACGTGGTCTGGATCGGGCGTGACCAGAGCGTCAAACAGATCATGCTTCTTGGTCTTGATCTCTATACCGAACCTATACCCATCACTGCGACGAATGAGGATACCATCACAGCTCCCCTTGATGCGCACCCCCTCGACCACTACCTCAACCCGAGCCTCCGGAGCGAACCACCACTCCGGGTGGTTTGCTAAATACCCCTGCACCACGGTGTGCGTCGCCGTCCCCACGTCCAAGATCCGCTTGAGTCTGGCGTTTTTCAGGTCCGGGGACTTGGGGGCGCGTGTGAGCAAGTACACGCATGCACGTTCACAACCCCAAAGCGAAGACGGTCGCAAGTACCCCCTACAGTCCCCATCAAGGGCTTGAGCTTGTTCAATGATCCCCCTCAAAGAAGGGGGCGGCTCATGAATCAGCCTTTTCTTTCCCGCAGGAACCTTCACAGGGGGCGGAGGCTCCAAAGCAACTCCCATCGCACTCGCTAACTTCTTGCCAAGGCTCATCAATCAACTCCTCTATCTGCTCAAGGTCTTCTTTGAGCTTCTTTAGGTAAAACCTCACCTGTGCCATGTCCGACGTGCCTTGCACGTAAGTGTGCCACAGCGCATGACGAAGATCCTCTGCCTCCTCGATTAAGGCAGAAAGGCGGTGTGACACCAAGAACCTACTGCCCACAGCACAACTCCAAGAACCAGTCCCAGTCTATGACTGCATACTGGTGATCACGGATCTCTACAGAAAGGACAGCCATCTTGCCCTCTGCGATCGCCTCTAACTGAATCTTGGACAGTACACTGGCCTTCAGTGTCAAAGAGTCCTTATCCGTCCTCTTGCACTCTATCAGCAGCTCCTTTGACTTCACGTCCCCCTTAGCCGACCAACTGCTCCCACTACCTGGACAAGTAGAGCCTCCAACGTCCTTTGCCACCTTCAGCTCTTGCTTGCGGGATCTCGAAAGCCGATCCCTTGCCCATCGATCTGGATATAACAACCTTCCACGTCTTACCATAACCCCTCCGTGAGAACGTCTCTCCCTGCCACACCTTCTTTGAGCAGCCGTAATGGTAGAGCCCTGGTCCAAGTGAACGAGCCGAGATCACAGGGTCCCTTACGGTCCCCATGATTCCCCGCCCACAAAAGCTACAAATATGCACAGGGCCCTTCGTCTCCACTGGATGAAGTGAAAGCTTGAGCCTCTGGCTCAACGTCATCTTCCTTTTCCGCACCTTCTTTGCCATCTATTCCTCCTTCACTGCTCGTATGATATCCTCATAGAGCATCTCCATCAACTCAGGGTCCTTCCGAAGAGAAGCAATGCTGGCCTCCCTTCCTTGTCCTAACCTGTCTTCACCCAAAGAATACCATGAACCAGTCTTTTCAATCAACCCGTACTGAACACCGTAGGTGAGCAGTGATTCAGCCTGGTCAAGGCCACGAGGCACGCCATTTCGCGTGATCGTCTGCATGATGTACTTCGTGGTCGTCCCCTCTGAGCCAGAGGTTTTGTTCTTTTCGCACTTGAGCTTGAACTCACGTGCGTACACCTTTCCCTTGCCGTTAGGCTCAGTCCAGAATACCTCCCCCTTGCGACACCGAACACTAGCCCCCTTCCAATGAAGGATAGCTTTGACTTGACTTGGCACCCCCTCAGTCATGTCGAGCCCCTTACCGTACCCACCAATCTTGGCTCGCACCTGACTGATCGAGAGCATCACCGTATTGTCTAACTTCCCCTTGTTCGCCACGCTGTACAGGCGGCGCATCACTCTGCCCCACATTTGTGGGGCCCCGGATGCCCCGTACGCTTCCGTTTCCACCCCAGAAGTCATTTCCCTGGTGGTGCCCAAGGATTGAATGGAATCAATCACCATCATGCAAAGATGACCAGACTCCAACATGGACACCGCCGCCTCCATGCTGGTGTCCCCCGTTGCTGCCTCAATAAGAAGCAATCTGTCCAAATCTACCCCCCGCAACTTTGCGTACTTTTTATCGAACCCCTCCCCCGCAACCCAGGCGGCCACACCACCTGTTTGCCGCTGAACCTCTGCAACAGACAGCAGAGCCAAGGTGGTCTTCCCAGAACCCGCTGTACCAAATAGCTCAACCAACTGGGCGCATGGGAGCCCCCCTCCCAAAACTACGTCTAACGCAAGCACACCAGACTTCATCCACCTCGTTTCCTTATGCTCAGAGCCCAGGTAAACGCGCCCCTCCCCCTTGAGCTGCTTGTTTACATCCATGACAAGTTTCTGCACGTCGGGCTTCAGAGCAGGAGCCTTAGGCTTATCCGATGCAGGCTTTTTCTTCATTGAAGCCCCCTCGACGTGCGAAAGCTTCACTTCATTTCTTTTCACTTCTTTGCCTCCTGCCACGATTTTCCCGTACCAAGATCCGCTGGTGTGTCCACTCGCAAATCCTTCATGCCAAAATACCTGTACGGATGCGAAACATAGTCCTCAATGATTGGGCCTACTTCCTTCTCTGCCCCCTTGGGAATCTCCAAGAGAAGCTCGTCATGTACCTGAAGCACCATCCGAACCCCCAGCTTACGCAGCCGGTCGTCCCGATGTACCAGAAGCATACTCATTTTGAGCAGGTCCGCCGCACCCCCTTGAATATGGTAATTGAACGCCTGTCTTTCGCCGTACTTGCGCTGGCTCTGCACCTGGCTACGAATCATGGGCACCCGAAGATACCTTCCGAGAATCGTCCGCACGTACCCATCCCTGTAGCAGTTGTTCCGCACCTGTCGAATGTACTGGTACAGCCCACTGTACAGTGAGAAGAACTCATTGATCGATTCCTTAGCCTCGCGCTCTGTTCTCCCAGTACGAAGGGCGTACGTCTGGGGGCCCATACCGTACCCAATAGAGAAGTTTAGAGTCTTGGCGTCATCCCTCTCGTTGGGGAACAGCTCCTTTACCTGTTTGAGAACCTTGGCATTGGGAGTAAGATTATTCTCAGACAGCCACCGCACAACCCGCGCCTCCGACCGGCACGCGGTCAGTGCATGCAAATCCCACCCATCATTGATAGCCTTGATCATCACAGGGTCTCGAGAATGATGGGCCATTAAGCGAATCTCGATCTGCGCAAGATCGATGTCCCCAATGACCATCCCCTTGGGAGCAATGAACGCCCGTCGAATACCGTAATGGTCCTTGCGCGCCGTGGGAATGTTTTGAAGGTTTGGAAGCGAGCTGGACAGCCGCATGGTAGCCACCTCAGCCTGCTTGAAGTTGGTGTGAACCCTCCCCTTGTAGTTCTCCGCACTAAATACAAGGGGCTCAACGTACGTCGAGTGCAGCTTCGTCAGCCTGCGCATTTCTAATAGAAGGTTGAGTATGCGCCTTTCTTCCCCCGTGGCGCGGAGCCTGGACAGCGTGTCCGCATCCACCTTGGGTTGCCCCGTAGGAGTTCGATCAGGGATCCGCAACCCCAAGTGCTGCTCCAGCAACCTGCCGATTTGCTGCGAAGACTTCATGTTAAAGGACACCATGAATGACTGCGGCACCCCAAAGCCCACTGCTGATCGAAGAAACTCCTCTTCTACTGCCACGCGATCTTCCTCGATCTCTTCGCCCATGCGCTCAAGGTGCCCCTGGTCCAGAAGACACCCCCGCTGCTCTATCTCGAACAAAACATCAGTAAACGAGAGGTCAAAAGTCTCGTAGCACTCCAGGTAGGAATGCTCCTTGTACCACTGCACCTTGCTCAGCTTGTCCTTCAGGTAGTTGTAAAGGCGCACAGTGAACATGGGGTCCTTCGTGGCATACTTGACAAGTTGCCTGCGCCCAGCAGATGTTTGAATGACCTCCTCCACCCCCTGCACCCGTGTGCGCGATCCAGGGGTCCCGTCCTTACGAAGAATGGGCACTCGAAATTCATCCGAGTAGTCCACGGCCAAATTCTCCCCAAAGTATCGGCGACAACACTCTTTGAGGCCGTGAAGGAGCTGCCCAGTGTCAAACATGAAGTCCATCACCAACGTATCACCGAGCAGCCCACGCGCCCGCACCCCGTGACACATAAGAGCGTGCATATCGAACTTCGCGTTGTGATAGACTTTCTGCCTCCGCTCCGACTCAAGCCACGGTTTGAAAATTTTGAGCAGCCCCTCGTTCCCATCCCATAAAGGAACAAACACAGGCGGGCTGTCATCAGCCGCGAACTGAATGCTGATAACCTTGACCTTTCCCACAGGGGAAGTCTTCCCCAAGTCCACCCCCGTAACCTCAGTATCCACCCCCACGACCGTAGCAGCCTCAAGCTGCCTAAGGACCCGAAGACACTTCTCCGGGGTGTCTGCATACACAACCTTCTCTTCTCTATCGTTGCACTTTAGTCTCCATCGCATGACTTATACTCCATTGTGAATACCAGCTCCAGTGGGGCCGCCGCTAAAAGCAGCGGAAAATCGGTCACGACGACACAAAGGGTGGCGGAGTCGGTGCGCTTCAATGGGGCCGCCGCTAAAAGCAGCGGAAAATAAAAGCAGCGGAAGATCCGTCTCCATCGCGCCATTACGCTTCAATGGGGCCGCCGCTAAAAGCAGCGGAAAATAGTTCGGCCTCCGCATCGCGCCATTACGAGTACCAAAAAGAGTGAACCCCGGAGAGGATTGCTCTTGCCGGGGTCCACGGTGCGGAAGGAGTGGGTGCGGTTGGGGAGAACCCACAACCTATACACTACACTACCGCACTCGCCATGTCAAACCCCAGGGAACAAATTCTCAAAAGTTTCGTCAGCCTCGTCATACTGCTCAGCGTCGTCCAGAAACGGATTGTGGCAGCCAAGAAGCTCACAGACTACATCAGCAGGGGTCGGCTTGTAGAGCCTGTCAAGCTCCGGGGGGCTCAACTCGACCACCCAATCAGGCATAGGTTCTGCCGACTGCGCCTTGAACTGATACGTCGTGTTCTTTGACGCTCCGGTCCTGTCCACGTCAAACGGCACAGTGAAAATCCCAAGGGGGGTCGTATCATTGCACTTCTGGCACTCCCCGTCTCGGATCTTTCCCCCGCAAGCGCAGCGATTCGAGAGCTTCTTGTTGATGACGTGCAGCGCATTGCCCCACGTCATACTCATTTCCCACCTCTTCTGCCCGCTGCGCTCCCGCTTGTGGCCCTTCGCACACAGTTTGCACTTCCCGTCCCCATCGTCGTCGTTGGCGCAGGGAACATACTGAAACTTCTCCTTCTCTGCCGTGCTTTTCTCTGGGTCCTTGACCTTGTGAATCCAACGAGGATCCGCAACGCTGAACACTGCGCGCTGCTGCACAGCGCTAACTCTTCTATCCCCTCCCCGACGCTGGTGGCAGGCGATACAATTCTTAGGATCATGCACCACCGAGCGAAACTTGTTACCCCCCAAAGACAGCGTGTGGATGTCCACGACCAGCGGCTCGCTGTCCGGGCACCCATTGAACCAAAGCCCCTCAACACTCTCCCCATCCTGCATCATAAAGAAGGGTGTGTACCCCTGAGCAAATGCTTCTCGGCGTTCATCGCTTTGTTCCTTCCACTTTGCTACTGCTTCAAATCCTTTTTTCATTGCTTTTTTCCTTTCGGTGCCAATCACCACCATCATTGTCAACGATAACTCGATCGTAACACACTATCAAGAAAGAGTCAACCTCCACTGAACGTACGGCTGCACTCGAATTGTCGCTGGGGAGTTAAGCATATCAGCCACGTCTTTGATGTTTATGCCCTGAACCATGGCCACAACAAGCCTGCTGGGGGAGTAGAAAGGAAGCAGCCGCTCTCCTATGTAGCCCGCCCACGCATCGCCTCTACCAGATGCCTCCTGGTCAGGGAACAGGACAACTTTTTTGAACGTCCGCAAAAACTTCAACTGCCCCTTTCCAACCGACCCGCCCATGGTGGAGACGGGAAGGCAATTCCCAACCGCCTCAAACAAGACACCTGCTTTGGCTTTCAATAGTTGAGACGCAGCTATGGTATCAAGCTGCCCATCAGTCACCATCACGCAATCATGGCCAGCCCTGCAATGCAGCCCATAAAGGTGAGCACCTCGCTTGAACAGATGCAGGTACTTAGGGTATGAAGCCCCACTCGTCTTTCGACGAGAAAAGCCAACCAGCCTGCCCTCCGCGTCTCTTACCGGAATCGTCACACAAGCCGATTCAAAGTCGTACCCGATCTCCCACTGCTTGAGCGTTTCCTTGGTGAAGCCCCTTTTGAGCATGTACCTCGGGCAGAAGTCATAGACTGCTAATAGTCGCTCGCTTTCTACCTTTTCATCCGATGCCTTCCACATCCTTTTTTCATACGGAGGAAGATACTCAAAATCCTCTTCCACCACGGCCAGGTCCAGGTCTTCGGCGACCCGCATTGCGCCTGTCAGGCTCATACCGATGCCGTCTCGAAGAAACTTCACAAAGTTCCCCTGGGCGCCACAAGCGAAGCAAATGAACAGCCCATTGACCAAGTTCATTGAAAAGCTAGGGGTCCTGTCACTATGAAACGGACACGGACACACTGCGTTTTCACCAGAAAGCTTGATCTTAGCCGCGGGCACCACTCGCTCCAAGTAGTCAAGCACTTTGCTCATTGCTCCTCCAAAACGAGTTCCGCCCCCGATGGGGACCACGAGCTGCCGGTGGGGGCTTTGACGGCTCGTGTGCCCAATCGGGGGCGGAACGCCCCACGAGATATTGATTACGCTCTGACGGTCACCTTCACAGGTTTGACGTAAGAGAATGCATCGAATAACTCCGCCTCACAGCGAAGAAGGCTCCTCACTGCACTTTTGCTGGCAAATCCACGAGCGTCAGCCCGGTCATCAACCTGCTCTCCATCCAACCCATACCAACCGTCGTCCATCTTGATGCGATAGTACGTGTCAACCACTTCAGTATTCTTTTTCTTCGACATGTCTTTCCTCCTACAGCATTCTACTGACATCCAATTGGTCAAGCGTATACTCAACCTCACGCCTCCATGGGCAGTCCACAACCAGCATCGACTCTTTGATAGCATGATACCGCTTGTAGGCCCACCTTTCTCGGATCAATTTTTCCAACCGGAGCAGCATCTGGCGCTCCTTTTCTGGTTTGCTCACAGAATTCCTCCTTCCTCTGCATCAACTCCCAACTCGGGAAGAGACGTTCCGTCCCCCACAGCAAACTTTTCCGAAAAATCTGTTGCGGGGATGGCGTTGATCACGAAAGTCTTTCGCCGTCCTTCCCTCACCTTGCGCATATTGATCACTAACTCATGCTCCTCCTCGTGTTTGGGCTCACAGATGATTCTACCAAGGGCATCCACATGCCTTTGCAAAGTATCACCAAGAGCAACGTCCAGTGCATCATTCGAATCCTTTACCATTTTCTTTCGATCGCGGTTTGCGTGATGCGTGGCAATGACTGAAATGATCCGCCCAGTGGCGGGGTTTTTCGTTGCCTTCGCCATACGCTTCACCCCGATGTTCATCTGGCCAAAGGATTCCCACTTGAGATCCTGCGAGACAAAGGAAAGCCCGTCCAATAGTACCTTCTGAATGCCGTACTCTTGAACGCGGGCTCGAATCACAGCGAGCCCAGCCGCTCCACTTTCCTCCACCTCACAGATAAGGAAGGGGGCGCACTCTTGCATGTCATCGAGCGCGTCAAGGAAGCGGACTTCATCAATCTCACTCAATGCCCCATCCTGCCATTGCTCATAATCCACCCTTGCCCTGTAACAAGCGTGTCGGCATTGAATCTCTTCTTTCGTCATTTCGTAGGTGAAGATGGCGGGAACCTCACCCATGTCATAATGAAAGAAATCTGCAATGGCGATAAGAAGCCAAGTCTTGAAACTTCCGGCAGCCCCGTAGAAAGCTACGTACTGCCCGTCTCTACACCCCTTCGTACACTGGTTGAGAGTCTTCCAGGGCCACGGTGTCCCCAGAAGACCCCCACCACGCTTCGCGCGCTCGTATGCATCCACAACGACCGAAGTGTTTTTCGTTGCGTCCACATCCTCATGCTCCTCGTGCTCAAGTGCCAACTGAATGCCAAGCTCATTCCACACACGCAATCCTTCCTTGGGGTCCGACTGCGTTTCAGCAACGACCCTCTTGATCCCCTGCTGCAAGTCCACATACAGCTTTCGGTCCCGCAGCCGGTCGATCAGAAAGCCAGTCTCGGTCCTCGTTCCAAGAGAACGAAAGCCTGGGAACCTCGACTTGAGAACACCCATACTAGGGATAGCACCACGCTTCTCGTACTCACGAAGGAGCCAAGAAAAGATGACTCGATTGTCATCGTCGAAGACATACTTTCTCGACACCTTCGCCTTGAGCACCTGCTGGATCGCCTTATCATCCCGTACCATCCTGGTGAGCAGCGCACGTTCAAAGTCCATGACAGCCTCCCGTCAGGCTGTTTTAGAAAGTTCTGCACCGTGGGACATCAATTGTCCAGCGATCCGCTCCAACTCCAGCACAAAATCAACACCCCCGCCGTTTTTTTCCACGTCTTGAGAAACTGCTGAAAGCGCCTGAGCCGCACGAAGCCACGAAGGCCCCGCTGGGATCCGAACCGTGTCTGCACTATCGAACATTTCCACTACCCGACGGCTCACGTCCTTCGTCACCTTGGAGCCTAAGAACGAAGCAATCTGACTCGAGGACGCCGTAACAGACCCAGCAACCCTAACTTGGTCCACCATAGACTCGAACCGCCCTTCGCTGAAGAAGCTGTGAATAACGTCTCTCATTGCCTCCAACGAAGCGCGCCGGTTCAGCTCCAAAGTCTTATTCGACCAGTCTATATCCCGGTCCAATCGAGCCCCAAGGTGCGTCTGTCGCAGAATCTTCTCCGTGGTCATACCATTGAGGCAAACTAACCGCTCGAAGAACACCCCAATGGAGGCCGCCGTGCCACCCCAATCCGTGTTTCGAAGCTCCAGCCCAAGGGCGTACGCATCGCCGGACACCATGAACACGTTGGGCCGAATCGATTTGATCGCAAAAGTCAGATCCCCAGAGTTAGCTCGATACGGAACAAGCCCATGGGAATCACAGGTCAGCAGAAACTCACTAAGCATGGGACGCACGTCGATTGTTTTGTAGGACGCGGACAGGACTGCCTTCACAGTGGCAGTCGCCCAAGGGTCAGTTCTAACCAGATGCGCCGGAGGCCTCCCGGTCTTATCCACTCGCAGGTGCCTCCACGTCTCGTTGAGAGCATACGACACCAGCTCGGTCGCCCAAGGCTCCTGCTTGGAGAGCATAGAGGCAATAAACCCATTATGAACTCCCGAAATGCCTGCAACATGCCCTATCGCGTGGGGGTGAAGGCGCATAGGGTCCAGGTCCCCTAACTTCATCATAACATCCCCCTGCCCGCTGGGGCAGGAGGATGCACTAAATGATACCAGCTCTGCCGGTGCCTTGAAATCCTTGGGAGAAAAGGCCAACGCCTTTTCCACAAGCTCCGCATTTTTCGCCAACCTGGTGTGGATGATTTCCTCCAACTTAGACTGCCACACTTTCTCTTTTGAGAAAGCCGACTTTATACGTAGCACCATTGATTCACTCCTTCCTTCTATCCGGCCCTGTAATGACATAGGCCGAAACCATCTCTGATAAGAGACTAGCGATTGACTTCCCATACACCCCAACGATGGACTGGGGCCCACCACTGGCAGCAAGGTTCGTCGTGATATGCGTCACTCGCCTCTTTTCATTCCTCGCCCGCAAAAGCCTCCCCAGCTTATACGGGATTTGCTCCTCCAACTTGCCGCCTCTATACTCCTTCCCCAAGTCGTTGATAACGAGCCAAAGACACGACTCATAGAGCCGGTCATAAGGCAGCCCAGTGTATGCGTCCACCCCAGGATCAATAGACGCATACAAGTCAAACAAGGTGGGTGCAGTCACAAACTCATGGATAGGCGTGCTGGCCCACCCCATCCCCACAAACTTATTCGTGAGAGCCGAGATAGCCCAGGTCTTTCCCACCCCGGGAGGGCCTGACAGTAGTAACCCTTTTCCAGACTTCAAATGATACCACAACTTTTCGCTATAGTCAACCACCACCTTGAATTGCTGCGGATCGAGCCCTTCAATGGTTGCCTCCCTCATACGCAGAGGCAGGCGCCTACTCACAACTGAACTTGTTGGCACCCTGTTGGGCTTGACTTTTCTCGCCATTCCGCTTGCTCTCCTCGCACCTTCACCATTTCTTGGTGAGCAACGGGCACAATGAACTTGTAGAAGAAGTCCTTGTTCACCAATGCCACCGTAGGCGACTTGACCCACCTCAAGTCCCTGCTCGTGAACAGCACATCAATAGATGCGTTGATCAACTCCTCCCCATCGCGGTTGATCATCAACCAAAGGCAATGATACAAATCAGCCATCATCGCAGCAGTACCCTTCCAAGGGGTATAAAACCGCGACTCGTACCGAGCAAGCAGCCTGCCCAATGTTGCCAAAGCCCCGCTCTCCCCAGCCTCGAATGCAGCCTTCGCCATGGCTCTGTTTGGCGTAGATTTACCCGGCTGACACGCTTTTTGAACCTTCACCTTCCAGCGCATAGGACCTCCTTGATGCAGACTTCCAGTTTACCTCACAAAGAGGGCTGGCCGCTATTTAGAAGTTAGCTGATCAAGGAAGGCTTGAAGATCCTTGACCTTTTCTTGGAGCCGACCATCGACCAGCTCCTCCGCAATAGCAAACCCCTTCTTGGCGGCGACAACCGGATCACTTCCCGCATCAAATGGAAGCTCCACCCCCACCTCGACCCCCACGGACTGGAAGCGATGACTGAGCTTGATCGAGTCACTAACCTTGACCGTCACCACACGATCCCCAGTGGCCTTAAACTCCTTCATCTTCTCCGTCTTCTCCTCGTGCAGCACTTCCTTTTTGGAAGCGTTGTCAGTCACAGAAGTCTTCGTTGTCATTGTTCCCTTCTTTTTCATTGCCATCACTCTTTCTCCTTGAACATGCTACAATTGTACGCCATGAAATCCCGGCACCTTCGAGGTCGGTAGTCATAGATCGTACAGATCCCATCTAAGCTAAGAAATGGGCAAGCGTATTCATCCTCGCCCTTGAAAGGCACCTTCTTGAACTCCCCCACGTGGCCCCCCATATCTAGGGCTGCCCACCTGATGATATGGCGATCCTCCGAGAAGCTGGGGACCCCCGCACGCATCCTGTCAATATCCTGCTCCCTTACTGGGATGATATCCGGCTCAATACAACACTGGCCCCGACAGTTTCGACAGGGGCTCAACCTAGACGTTACCACTCGACGAGTCTCCTCGACTACGGCCTGCATGAAGGCCACAGTTGCCAAGCGAAATTCAAGTGAACATGGTGCATCAGCGTCCTCAAGGTTGAGAGACAAGGGCTCTGCATACTCCAGCAGATTGCCCATTCCTGGGTCCCCAGGAATCTGATACTCCACCAGCACATCATCATCCTCGATGGTGATAACCTTTACTCGCTCTGGGCCAATCAAATCAATCATCGACATTGCTCACTCCTTCATTCGTCTTTTCAATCAGTAGCTCAATTGGGCTTTTGCGAAGCTCCTGCGCGGAAGGTTTGCGGCCCTCTTTTACCGCCGCTTGCGTAACTGAAAGGTTGAATTGATGGTCCTTCCACAGCTCTTTACCTGCCTCGATCAACGCCGCTTGGGTGATGACACCAGCCTTATCCATTGCAAGGATAACCGCGTTGACCACGTTCCAGAGAAGCTTGACTTGAATCTGCCACTTGATCAAGCTCCCCTGAAAACCCTGCAATATCTTCTCCGTGTCACCACGGATCGCCTCGATCCGCTTGTCAATCAAGTCCTTTTCCATGCTCATGCATCTGCCCTTCCAAAGTTTCGAAGCACTTCATCTGAAAGTAACCCTCTTTCATAAAAAACTGCCCTCACCTCCTTCCAAAATGTCATCATCCTGCCATCTGGATCATTCAGCCTTCCAGGCCCGCCGGCATTGAGGGTTTTCAGCCCCCCATACTTCAGAAACCAGAGCCTATGAATGTTACTTATCTGGGTGGCACTATACCAACGCCGATTGGCCCTTCCAGCCACCTCATACAGTGGTCTAGGAAACCTGCCCTCCTTTTCGTACTCCTTCAAAGTTAGTGGGCTCCGGTCCAGCGCAAGTGCCATGACTGACACGGGAAACAGCTCAACCGTTTCCCCATCTACCGAGTATAACTTACCATGAAACTCGGCCTTGCGGAACTTGATCTTCGTCGTCCGGCGGTAGCCGGGAAAATTCCTTTCTCGAATGTTTAGCTCTACCACTTTCAATCTCCTTTCCATGCCCTAACATGCTTTACCTCGTAACCCTGCCCATCACACCACCTTTCCATTCGCCTAGCGAGCGAGTCTAAAATTCCAGCGTTGTCCACGAAGATAAGCGCCATAGGAGACTTTTTCCCTGGCGATTCCCTGAGGATACGCCCAAGTGACTGTTGCAACCTACCTTCGCCCCCAAAGGGGACCAAGATAAACAGCGTGTCCAAATCTGGTTGATCCAATCCTTCTTTGGCAATCTGTTGGGTGGCAAAGACTACCTGCTTAGTCAATGCCTCTCGCCGCTCCCGCCGGTGGGAAGATCCAACATGAATTCCTTTGCTGGCAACAGGAAGCGATTCATACATTTCATGAAGCTGCACAAGCCTCTCACCTAAGACCAGAATCTTTCGCCCACTGGCCGCGGCCTGCTCGAGTTTTCTCGAAATCAGCTTATTCCGCTTCTCATGGTCCGAGATCCATGTTGTCAGTGGGGACATAGCAACCTTGCCCATGCGGTTGATAAACTTGCTTATTGGCACGTCGATCTCCGTATGAACGAAGAACACACGAGGCTTGAGTGGTTGTTCCAAATCTACGAAGCAGGCATCACCAAGATGGAGGCGAAAAACTAAGTCATTGCCATCAGATCGCGTGATGGTAGCGCTAAGCCCCCACCTCTCACACGGGAACATGCTGCACGCTTTACTGAACCCTTCTGCTCCAAGTCGATGACATTCGTCAAAGACAACAAGATCAAAGTACCTGTAAAATGCCTCTGAAAACTTCCGACGCACGAGAGTCTGAAGCATGGCTACCACAATCTTTCGGCCCTGCCAATCCTCCCGCGAGCCCTGCACTCTTCCAACATCTTCAGGCTCCAAGTCTAAGAACTGATTGATTCGCGCTTCCCACTGATCTGCAAGTGCATTCGTGTGAACCACCACCAGCACGGGGGCGCGTCCCCCCTGTACAGCCGCGAGTAGTGAAATAACCGTTTTACCACCACCACAGCGAATGACCAAAATCTTATCGTCCCTGTCGGCAATCAAACTGCTGATTGCCTCTTGCTGCCTCTCACGCGCGTGCACGTGCGCGCGCGTTTTTAATATATTATATATACTATTAAATCTAATTAAATTTGATCCTCTTCTCCCTTCGGGAGAAGAGGATGCGAAGATGGAAGAATTTTTTCTTTCCCTCCCCCCTTCGGGGGGAGAACCCCCCTGCGGGGGGTCCACAGGTTTTCCAGCGAGAAAAGGCGGGCTATAGTGCCTTGGAACCAGATAGTAGCTCCCAGCATCATGAAACATTACAATCTCTGATTCACCTTGGGGTGAAAGACCAGCTTCAAAAGCTGTCCAGTAAGCTCCGTTTCGAAGAGTCAATTCTTTCTCAAGCTTAGAGCAGTCCACAAGATTCTTGGGGACCCGTGTTAGAGATTCCCGAAACTCCGAAACTTCCAGATTCTTGTGGTAACGGATTCGCATAACCCACCTATTTTCAAAGGTTTAGTGTGTTTGGAACATTAGTCTCTCATAACTAGTAGATTCTGTCAACCCCCCAAAACTAGCCATGTAGGACCACACAACACGTTGTTGCTGCCCCTCTTTTGGCCCATAAAGGGATCGTCTTGGTAAGCAGCTAGGGAGGTAGCTTGGAGGGTGCAAAACCTTCAGGAACCGCCCAAATTTTCTTAGCCGTGGGCATTCGTAGCTGGAGTATCGGACGTGATACCGATCTGGGCATGGCCAAGCACGTCCCGACAGTCCCGAAGGTTGGCCATCGTCAGTGCTGGCACGCGAAAGGTCTTGGTTATTCCCTCTCGGGGAATCTGCACAGTGACCACGGTCCCCTGCACAAGTCGAGCCTCCCAATACCCGTTGTGATTGGATAAAATCAATCTTCGATTGGGAAGCTGAAGAACCAAGTGTTTGTCAACGCCAGTGCCACCACCGTCAAAGAAAGCGTTCTGTACCGACGGGAATGCTGAAGTGATGGTGATTGCGCTTCCAGACACAGGGCGCCCGTCTTGGGACACCACGTACCCAAAAACCAGACACGTCGCTGGAGAAGTAGCATCAGAGACGCCAAACAATGACCCCTGCACCTCGAACGATTGGGGCTCGCACCGCTCGGGCTCACCGCTAGGCACGCCCGCACCACCAGTGTCAATGACTGCGATCTCTTCTTCTATAGGGAAGGTGGCGCGAAGCCTGCTCACTACTAAGTAGTAAGTGCCAGGAGCCGGGACCTGCAAAGCTGCAACACCAAAGCTGTCAGTTTTTCCGCCCGCCACGATGGTTACCCGGTCGGAGCGAAAGACCAGGACTTGTGCCCCTTCGATGGGAGTATCATCAGCCTCGATGGTAAAGACCATAATTGATTCGGCTGCCATGTCATCCTCACTGATCTGTAAACAGCAAAGCTGCGTTCTCTACCATGGGGTCTGCATGTATCTGGACCTTTCTCACGTCCGAGCCGCTTACAACCAGACCAGTGTGGAGCCCGTGGGGCATCCTATTAATATCGGTCTGG
>Ga0255340_1001633_pt1 | contig 28654 bp, 23 predicted proteins | sample wastewater_treat_7_FD_192417 | JGI IMG/M metagenome (GOLD analysis project Ga0255340, IMG submission 192417) | Wastewater microbial communities from Lulu Island WWTP, Vancouver, Canada - plant10 | ecosystem: Engineered > WWTP > Wastewater > Unclassified | place: Canada: Vancouver, British... | reverse complement strand
CACATAGCGCAGCAGCCATTTCACCGCAATAAAAGAGACGACCGCGGAAACCAGGAAGCCCAGCAACACCATGTCCCAGCGCTCCGGCGGTGTGCCGGGGGGAGGGTGATGCAGCGCCTTAAAGAGTTTCAGGCCGCCGGCCGCCAGCATGGTGGGAATGCCGACAAGAAAGCAAAACTCCGTGGCCGCGGGCCGCGCCAGCCCCAGCAACAGGCAAAGCAGGATGGTCGTGCCGGAGCGCGAGGCGCCCGGAAAAATCGCCGCGAGGACCTGCCCCAGCCCCACCGCGACGGCCATGGTCCAGGTGACCTGGTCATTCAGGGGGCGGCCGCGCAGCCAGGTTTCGACCCCCACAAAACCGACGCCGCCAATCAGCAACGCCCAGGCGACCGGGAGAAGCTGCTCCGGCAACTGGAACCCTCCCCGATCCAGCAGGAACCCCAGGCCGCCCGTGAGCACGAAGGCCAGCGCCAGTTTGGCGGCGTAATCCTGCGCCGCCGGCTCGCGCCAGCGGAAGAACAACTGGTGCAGGCGGCGGTGAAAGAGCGGAATCACCGCCAGCACCGCGCCGGATTGGATGACGATGTTGAAGAGATCGCTCTGCCGAATGCGCAGCCAATGCTCGGCAATGAGCAGGTGGCCGGTGGAGGAAATGGGCAGAAACTCCGTAATCCCCTCAACGATCCCGAGCAAAACAACGGCTATCCAGTCTGGCATCGGATGGTTAGACGATAAACGGGCGCCAAACACAAGCCCCAAATGCGGCCTCCCCCGGCGCGCGAACCACAGCGCCGCCCGGCTATTTCTTCTTCTTGCCGAAGACCGCGCTGATGCCGGACTTGCCGGTTTCGCTCCGCTGGCGGACTTTGAGCTGGCCGAGCAGGGCGTGCCAACCGACGTAAATCCGATGCCACTGGCTTTCGAGATTGCGCCGGGCCCCCTCGTTCAGCTCGCTCAGGAACCGCAGCGAGGGCACGTCGGCGATCAAGGCATGGATTTCCTCCCGGGTCGGGGAAGACACTTCCACCACCGACAGGATCAACTCCAGTTGCTGGATCAGGACGCTTTTGATCTCCAGAAACTGGTTCTCGTCTTCCGGGTTGAATTTTTTACTGTGCGCCAGGTTGACGTAGCTGTTGAACTGCTTCCAGCATTCGATGTAGTTCTCGACCTGGTCAACGAGTTGGTCCAATTTTTGATCGCTCATAGGAGGAGGGAGTTGCCGCGGCTCATGGGTGAGGCGGGGGCTTTGGGAGCCAGGAAGACGATGGCGCCGCCGCGCAGTTCGCGGGCGGTGATTTTCAGGCTCGGGTAGTGAATAATCAGCTCTGCCAGGGGCAACTGGGCCGCGGCAGCCTCGCTAAAGGTGGCGAGCACCTGCCGGGCGATGTCCCGGACCACCGGGGCGGGAAAGCTCGACGGCAGCGTGCCCGTGAGCACCTTGCCCTCGCGATCCACCGTGAAACTGCCCGTGGGCAGCCGGAGCAGCGTCGGCGCCGATTTGGTGAAAAGGTTCAGGAGGCCCATAACGCCAACACCTTCTGCATCTGCTCCCGAATTTCATCCGGCGCCAGGGTATTCTTCCAGCCAACGCAAAACTCCGTTGCCCCCTGGGTTGTCAGGGCAACGTGCCGTTGCGGGCCAAAGCCTTCAATCCGATCCAAAGCTCCCGCGCCCAGGTGATCGCCCAGCGAGCGGAACCGCTCCAGGCTCTGCCGCGTCCAGGCCGCCATGCGCTCCGGGTTCTCCAGGCCGCGCGCGGCATGCTCCCCGGGCGCGTCGGCGGGCAGGGCCAGCACAAACTCGACGCCCTCCACCCGGGACACCTGCGCCAGCGGCGAGGGCGGGGGCGGCGGCGCATCGGCGGCCGCCAGGCCGGCGTGCGCTTCGTCCAGGGCCTGCGCGGATTCGAGGAGCAGCGCGTTGTAGGACTTGTGAATCTGGCGGGGGCGGCTGGGTTCGGCGGGGAGCATTTCAAAGTTGCCCGCTTTCCAGGACAGGATTCGGTGAAAGGCGGCTTCCCCCTCCAGGCCGGGGGCCTCGGCGTCCACCAGTTCGCCGTCCTGAATCCAAATCTTTCCACCAAGGGCGCCGTTGGTAATGCGCAGCACCGCCGAACTGCGCGAAAGGCATTCCATCTGGACGATGTCCATCAGGCTCCGGGTTTGCACGCCGCGAAAGCCAACCTCCGTTTCGCGGCCCAGCAACGACGCGACGCATTCCAGAAACAGCCGGGTCTCGTGTTCGGTGGCGGGCTTGGTCCAGAAGAGATCAACCCCCAACGCATACGCGCGGGAACGAAATTGCTCATCCACCTCGGCCGTCAGGGCGACGGTGCGCAGGTCCGGGTATTTGCGCCGCACAATCGCCAGCACCTGCAACCCGTCCATCTTTGGCATCTTCAGGTCGCAAATCAGCACCTGGTACGGCTCGGTCTCCAGCATCGTCAGCGCGCGCGCCCCGCCGACCGCGGTGTGAATCTCCGGCTGCCCGGGCAACTGTGCCAGCATCTCCCGGTACAGTTCCAGCAAATCCGGATCGTCATCCGCCAATAAAATCCTGGGGCGCCTTTCCATCAGCTACCTGTGTTCACTATTGTCTTGTTTTCCGCGCAAACTCAAGCCGGAAAACCAGTCGTTCTCTTCGCTACGATAGCAAGGCCTATTCCCCTTTCGCCCGGCGGGTGAAGATTTGTCGAATTGCGCGACATTCGCGGGCGGATTGACCCGCTTTGCCGTCCGCCGGCCCGCTCCCCGGGCCTTTTCAGGCCGGAGGAGGCGGACGGCAATAGGACATTTCGTCCACGGATAAGACAAGAACGCCCGCCGCTGGCCCCGAAATGGCGCGCGGCTTTGACCCGCAATCCTCTTTTGATTGACATCGGCGGCCTTATTCGCGCTCCGGGCCGGTCGTGGCACAAATCCTGCACCCAACGCCGCCAGAATCAGTTCAACCGCAACACAGACGATGAATCGTGCGCTAAACGAACCGTCAAGGCGCCCCGCGGCCTGGCCCGACCCGGCCTCCGGCCGGCGCCCGGTCATGGCGCGCGCCATTAAAGGTCGCCGAGCCGCGCCGGGGTTGAAATGACTGCGTAGATGCACGCGCACTGAATATTGCATGAACTTTAATATCATTCGTCCTTTGAAGAGCCTGGTCCGGAGGCTGGTGGACAACTCCACCCCGGCACCGCCGAAGCCGTCTCCCACCCCGGCCCCGGCCGCCACCCGCCCGGCCGCCACCCCGTTCCGCTCCGAGCCCGCTTCGCCCCGCCACAACGGCGCGCATCATCAAAATGGACGTGGAATTGAGCTGCCCTTAAAGCCCATTTTGGCCGGCCTGCCCCTGGAACTGCAGGCCCGGGTCATCAACGTGGACGTCAGCATCGTCACCATTATGATCCCGCTGGAGAAAATCCTCTCCCAGCTCTCCCGCGGGGTGGTGCAAATCTCCTTTGGCGAACTCCGCCAAGCCGCGCCCGGCCTCTTCACCATGGAGAACGACCGGGACCGCGTAATGGTGCCGCTGCCCCTGGGCGAGATCCTGTCCCGGCTCAATCCCGCCCTGATCGCCTGCCGCCGCGTGCAGTCGCAGGTCCAGGTGCCGGAAGACGTCCTCAGCCCCTTCGACGACCGCAACCAAAGCCGCACCCTGGTGATCGGCCCGGCCAAGCCGCCCGCCGCCGCGCCCGCTGCCGCCGCGCCGGCCGCCGCGCCACCGCCGGTGGTCCTGCCGCCGGCGCGTCCCGCTGCCGAGCCGGCGCCGGAGCCGATCATGCCGCCCGCCCGCGCCCATATCACCTTTGCCCCCCCGCCCGCGCCGCCGGCGGCGCCGCCGCCCATTCCTTTTTCCGCGCGGCCCTTCGCCCGCCCGATGCGGGAACCGCCGTCGCCCCTCGCGCCAGACCCCGCGCCCGCGCCGGCCGCCGCCGCCCCGGAGGAGAGCGGCTCCCTGTCGGTCAACGTATCCTCCCTGGCCGAAGCCTGGCCGGAAGCCATCCGCCGGGAGCTTCTGTTGCTGAACCTGGCAGAGGCCCGGGTCGCGCTGCCGGTCGAGAGCGTGGAACTCGCCCTCAAGCAGGGCCGCATCGTTTTCTCCTGGAAAACCCTGCGCGCCTGGCTGCGCCCGGCGCCGCCGCCCGCGGCCTCCATCCACGACGCCACCGTGCTGGAACTGCCGCTGAAGGTTGTCGCGCCGTTGTTCCTGGCGCGCCAGAAAGAAGCGAGCCCGGGGCAGAAGAAGGTTTGGGTGGACAGCGCCATTCCCAACCTGTTCTTTGGCTCCACCCCGCCGCCCGCCGGCGGCCCGCCCCCGGCCGCCTCCGCGCCGCCCAAACCCACCGACACGAATTACTATGTCTGGGACGACACCTCCGACACCGTGCGGGCCGAGGGCGAGGAGGGCAAGAGCGGCCCCTCGCCGGGGACCAAGTTCGTGGCCAAATACGCCACGCCCAACGAAGTCGTCTCCCGCGCCACGGCGCTGGAGGGGGTGGCTGGGGCGCTCGTCGCTCTGCCGGACGGCCTGATGGTGGCCAGCCGGCTGGCGCCCGAAATCAACGGCGACACCCTCGCGGCGTTCCTGCCGCAGATCTTCGCCAAAATCAGCCAATGCACCCGGGAGCTGCGCATGGGCGAACTGAACAACGTCAATTTCACCGTCGGTAATATCCCGTGGAAAATCTTCCGGGTGAACGCCATCTTTTTTGCCGCGTTCGGCAGCGCGCGCGAGCCGCTGCCCACCGCGCAACTGGCGGCCCTCGCCGCGGAACTCGACCACAAAGCCAAATAATCTTATGGCCATTATCAATCAAGCAAGCAAAGAACTGCAGGTCAAAATCGTCTATTACGGACCCGCGATGGGCGGCAAGACCACCAATCTGGTCCAGGTGCATGACCACGTCCAAACCGCCGCCGGCAACAAGGGCAAGCTGGTCTCCCTGGCGACCAGCTCCGACCGCACCTTGTTCTTCGATTTCCTGCCCATCGAAGCCATGGCCATCAAAGGCTTCAAAACCAAGTTCCAGCTCTATACCGTCCCGGGGCAGGTCATCTACAACACCACCCGCCAGCTCGTGCTCCGCGGCGTGGACGGCATCGTCTTTGTCGCCGATTCCCAATACGAAAAGATGGCCGAGAACGTGGAAAGCTTCGCCAACCTGGAGGAAAACCTCCGCACGCTGCGGCTCAACCTCGCCGATATCCCCTACGTCCTCCAATACAACAAGCGCGACCTCCCCAACGTGGCCCCGGTCGAATACCTGGAATTCCTGCTCAACAACCGCGAGCTCCAGGTGCCCGCCTTCAGCGCCAGCGCCCACAAATGCGACGGCGTCTTCGAAGCGCTCAACATGATCACCCGCATGTTGCTGCATAAATTCATCAGCCAGGGAACCCCGCAGTACGCATGACATGGCTACTCTCCCCCAACTCATCGAGGAAGACATCGCCCGCCTCGACGCCGAGTTGCGCGAGCTGCTCGAACGCAGCGACGCAACGACCGCGTTGATCATTGACAAAGGCGGTTTTCTCATCACCAGCCAGGGGGACGCGCAGCAGTTCGACCTCACCACCGTGGCCGCCCTGGCTTCCGGCGCCTTCATGGCCAACCAGACCATCGCCGGGCTGGTCCACGAAACCAACTTCAACAGCATCTATCAGCAAGGCGAGCAATTCAGCATGCTCGTCACCTGCGTGGATGAAAACTGCCTCCTGCTCGTGGTGTTCAAGGCCCAGGTCAGCGTCGGCGCCGTCAAATACTTCGCCGCCCCGGCCGTCAAACGCATCGCGCTCCAGCTCCAAATCGCCCAGGAACGCGCGCCCGACGCCGGGCTGGACCTCTCGGTCCTGAACCTCGCCGATCCCAGCCAGGTCTTTAAGCGCAAAGCCTGAGCCCGCCGCGCAACCCGCGCCCCGCGCGCGCGCGGACGCCCGCCCCGCCTCCCCGCCCGGCCCGCCGGGAAACGGCGGGAAAAAGCGGCTTTACAGGCGGGCGCCGGTTTGTCAAGCTGCGCCTATGTTAAAGAAATTTCTGCCGGTATTGCTCCTACCGCTGCTGCTGGCCGGATGCGTCACCCAGCTCACGAACCTCACGCCCTTGCAGCAAAGACGCAGCACCAACAATCTTTACACCGTCGAGGTGGCCTTGCACACCCGCCAGCATACTCTCCGCTGGGAGAGCATCGAGCCGCAAATCATCGCCGACCAGGGCACCTACCAAATGCGGGCCACCCCGCTCGTCAGCAATCGCTGGGAAGGCCTGATTCCCGTGCCCCCGGGCGTCCACAGCGTCGAATACCGCTACAAGCTGAACTATCAATACAACCGGATGGGCAACCCGGGCAACGGCAGCTACCTCTCCCCGAAATACACCCTGCAAATCCTCGATTAACCGCCCCGCGCCCGCACCCGGGTTAGCGCAGCGGCGGCTTGCCGAGAAGTTTGCCCAGCCCCGTCCAGGCCAGCAGCGCCAGGCCAACCGGCGTGCCGGTGACGAACGTGGGGATGGCGGCCAGCACACTCAAAATCGTGGCAAACGTCAGCGCCCGGCCCCGGGAATCCTGCTTGAGCTGCCGCTGAATCAGGAACGTCGGCACAAAAACCGCCGCGAAACAGGACGGAATAGCCACAATCCAGTCCGCCGGCATCCAGTCAAACAATCCCCACAACATATCCACCGCCACTAAAATCAATGCCGACAGGGCATGAATCGGCGGCCCCTCCAGCGACGCCGCCAGAGGCCGGACGGCCGGTTGCGGCGGCAAAACTTCGATCGGCGCCACGCTGACCGGCACCTCGCTGATTTTCGGCGGTTTGTCCACGCTCCCCAAAGATGGCTTAATCTGACGCCTTGTCGAGGTTTTGAGCGCATTATTTCCCCGGCGCATCCCAGCCTTCAAGACGGCAAGACCGATTGCCGACTCCCCCACAAGCCGCTTCCCCTCGAAAACCCAAACCTCCGGGCCGAATCCGCGACCGCAGCAGCCGCAACTCCGGTCGGCGCCAATTCTTCCCGGCCTTTAACGGCTAAAACAAGGGAATTAACCCGAGCTTATCGCCGGCCCGCCATTGTTAAGCGCTTCGGAGCGGGAGCCTGGCCGCGCGTCCCGGGCCTGGTCTGTTGAAGATAGCGGGGGTGAGATTGCCCTCCAAAGCCGGCGGGCTTTCCCTCGGACAACCCGGGGGGGCGCGCAAATGTTTTTCTCAACCGCCAGACAAACGGCCTCCGAGCGCCGCGTGAGGGCACGCGGCCTACAGGAAATGGAAGTGCGCCGCGGCAGCTCCCATGCCCTCTCGCAGCACCACACACCCGACAACCCACAGGCCCCCCCGCACCCTCCCGCCCCCTGTAGGCCGCGTGCCCACACGCGGCGCTCCGCACCCGCCTGCCGCCACCAACCCCCAAAAATTGCCCTTGCGCGAAGACCTCCCTCCCGCCAGCCTTCCCGTATTACCTCGGGGCGGACTTCCAGCCCAAGGAGTGGCGGGAAGCCGAATCGCCTCCGGGCCGTAATAGACAAACAATTAAAACAACCATTAGAGAGGACAGACATTATGAAAATACTATCCCCTCCGCGCACGGGCAGTCTGGGCGCGGAAACCTACTACCAATCCCCCTTCGGCGTGTGCGCCCGGCGGCGCACCGTGCCCCGGGACCGACCCTCGGAGCGCAAGGCGGCCGCACGGTCGTACTTTGGTATCTCCTCGCGGGAGTGGGGCCTCAAGCTCAGCGAAGCGCAGCGCGAGCGCTGGAACGCCGCGGCACTGCATGTTCCCAGCCGGCCCTGGATGGGGCAATACTCCCATCTGAGCGGGCAGCAGTTCTGCGTTCAGATCAACAGCACCCTGCGGGGGCTGGGGCTGGCGCCGGTGGAGGAACCGCCCGCCCCGGTGGTCTTCGGCCCCAATCCCGTCACCGGACTGGAGATCGTCAATGACGCCGAAGACGGGGTTCGGCTGCGGCTCAACGTCGGGGCCACCCATGAAGACATTATGGTCTTTGGGCAGCCACCCTGCAGTGCGGGCCGGATGAAACCCCGCCGGGTCTATTACCTGGGCCTGCTGGGCCCAAGCCAAAACGGGCAAAGCGACATCACAGACCTCTACGCCGTCCGGTTTGGGCGACCCGCCCCGGGGCAGAAGGTGTTTATCGCCGTGGTTCAGACCCGGAACGGCTGGAAAGGCCAAAGCCGGGTTCACAACGCCATCGTCCCGCCGCCGCCGATGTTGAAATCTCAGCAAATGGCTGAAACGGCAAGGGTTAAGAAATCGAAGCCCGCCGCCACCTCGGCTTCCACCACCGCCCGCGAGACCGTTTCTTCTCCGTCCTTTCAAGCTATGTACAAGGGGAGTACATCGGAAGCCCGGCAGGAGCACATGGAAAATAAGCATGAGACCCCTTTGAGCCTCCTTTGTACACCCGTTGTACACAGCCTAATGGGAGCGTTAGGCTGGCTGGGGCGGGTGGGTCGGGTTTGGGCGCGGGCCTGAGCCGGAAAGGAGGGATGAACGACTCGCGGACGATGTAAAACGAGGTTCCAAGGCGGGAGGGAGTGGACGCGAACGTTCGGTATGTCCGGAACGGGCGGCCGGGTGTTGTCGTGCGCCCTGGTTTTCCGGTGGGATGGGGCCAAGGCTGGCGGAGGCATTTCCCCTCCCGGGCGGAGGTTGCCGCAAGGCGACTGCTTGCGTTGTCCGCAGGGTCAGGCGGCCGTCTTGAAGCGAGAGACGTTTTCATCCCGGTCCCCTCAACCCGAAAAGCGGCTTTGGATTTGGAAAAACCTTTTCCCCCGCAGCTACCGAAACGCAGGCGCCGATAACAAAAGGCCCTGTCCGCGAAGGAAAGGGTGCGGATTGAGCATTTGACCTTCGGCGGGGCCCCGCCTATAGTGGCGCTTTCCTATGAAGATTCTGGTATGTGATCCTGTATCGCCCAAAGGGATTGCCGTATTGCAACAGCGCCCCGAGTTCGAGGTGGTCGTGCTGCCCAAGCGGCTTCCCGAAGCGGAGCTGCTGCCGATGGTCAAAGACGTCATGGCCATGGTCGTCCGCTCCGAGACGAAGGTGACGCGCAAAGTCATCGAGGCGGCGCCGCAGTTGCGGGTGGTGGGCCGGGCCGGGGTGGGGGTGGACAACGTGGATGTGGCGGCGGCCACGGAGCATGGGGTCGTGGTGATGAATACGCCGGGCGGGAATACGATCTCCACCGCCGAGCTGTCGTTTGCGATGATTCTGAACCTGGCCCGCAAGGTGCCGCAGGCCAGCGCCTCGATGAGCGCCGGCCAGTGGGACCGGAAGCAATTTCAAGGCATCGAGCTGACCGGCAAGACGCTGGGCGTGCTGGGCCTGGGGCGCATTGGCAGCGAGGTGGCCCGGCGGGCCGTGGCCTTTGGGATGCGCGTGCTGGGGTATGATCCGTTCGTGACGGGAGCGCGCGCCCAGGCGCTGGGCATCGAGCTGGTCAAAGACCTGGACAATGTGTACCGGGACGCGGACTTCATCACCGTCCACATGCCGGTCACCGAACAAACGCGCGGCATGCTCAACGCCGTGGCGTTTGCGAAAATGAAGCCCAAGGTGCGCCTGGTGAATTGCGCCCGGGGCGAAGTCCTGGTCGAGAACGACCTGCTGGCGGCGCTGGACTCGGGCAAGGTGGCGGCGGCGGCGCTGGATGTTTACGCGGCCGAACCGCTGCCCGCCGATCATCCTTTCCGGCGGCACCCGGCGATCACCCTCACGCCGCACCTGGGGGCCAGCACGGTCGAAGCGCAGGAAAAATGCGGCCTGGAAGTGGCCGAGGTCATCGCCGCCTACCTGTTGACGGGCGAAGTGCGCAACGCCGTCAACCTGCCCTACCTGGACGCGAAGACGTATGAGCAGGTCAAGCCGTACCTGGCCCTGGGCGAGAAACTGGGGCGCTTGCTGGGGCAACTGGCCCCGGCGCAGGTGGACCGGCTGTACCTCACCTTCGGCGGCAAGGCGCAAGAGCTGCCCAATACCGACCCGGTGACGCGCGCCGTCCTGCTGGGATTCCTGTCCTGCGCCGCGGTGAAGGAACTGAATAACGTCAATGTCCGCAAAATCGCCGCGACGCTCGGCATCACGGTCGAGGAGAAGCGCTCGAACGAGCCGGTGACGTTCAACGAATGGCTGCATGTCCAGGTGTTTCGCAATGGCCAGAAGGTGATTTCCGCCGGCGGCACGTTCTTTGGCTCGCCGGATAACCCGCGCATTGTGCGCGTGTTCAGCCAGCCGACCGAGATTGTGCCCGAGGGCGTGGTGCTCTTGCTGAGCAACAAAGACCGCCCGGGCATGGTTGGCTACCTGGGCACCCTGCTGGCCCGGCACAAGGTGAATATTGCCAGCATGAACCTGGGCCGCGACACCGCCGGCGGCCGGGCCTTGACGGTCCTTAATTTGGATAGTGTGCCGCCTCAGGAGGTGTTGGACGAGATTCAAAACGACCCCGATATCAGCAATGTAAAGGTAGTAAAACTGTAGTCGTCAACGAAAGCAAGTTCATGGATAAAACCCGGATATTAGGATTCTCTCTCCCGCTGCTGCTGGCCGCCGCCCTCCCCGCCGGGAGCGCCGAGCCGGCCCCGCCGCCGCCCGCCGCCGCGCCCCCCGCCGCGGCCGATGGCAAAGCCAGCGCGCTCTTCACCAACACCGTGGTGGCCCGGGGCAAGGGCGTCGAGGTCACCCGCGCCCTGCTGGACGACGAGATCATCCGCCTCAAGGCCCAACTGGCCGGGCGCGGCCAGACGCTGCCGCCCTCACAACTGGCCACGCTGGATCGGCAGGTGCTCGATCAGCTTATCCAGATACAACTCATCAAGGCCAAAGCCACGGACGCCGACAAGGCCGCGGGCAAGGCGCTGGCGGAAAAGCGGTTCGAGGAAGCCAAAGCCCGCGTCGGCTCGGAGGAGGCGTTTAACCGGCAATTAAAGCTCATGAACAACACTCGCGAGGAAGTGATCGCCCGGTGGACGGACAGCTTGACGGCGGAAAACGCGCTCAAACGCGAGCTCAAGGTCAACATCACCGATGCTGACGCCAAGACCTTTTATGAGGACAACCCGGCGCATTTTGAGCAGCCGGAAATGGTTCGCGCCAGCCATATCCTGCTTACCACCCTCGACCCCAAGACCGGCGTGGAGATGACGGACGAGCAAAAAGCCGCCAAACGCAAGCAAATGGAAGGCCTGCTCAAGCGCGCGCGGGACGGGGAAGACTTTGCCAAGCTGGCCCGGGAGTTCTCCGAGGATCCCGGCTCCAAGGACAAGGGCGGCGAATACACCTTCCCCCGCGGCCAGATGGTGCCGGAATTTGAAACCGCGGCCTACGGGCTCAAGACCAACCAGGTGAGCGACATCGTCACCACGCGCTACGGCTATCACATCATCAAGCTGCTGGAAAAGATCCCGGCCCACAAAATCGAGCTGGCCAAGGTGGCCGAGGAGATCAAGGACAACCTGGCGCAGCAGGCGCTGCTGAAGCAACTGCCGGACTACGTCGCCAAACTCCGCGCCGAGGCCGGCGTCGAGATTCTGGACGAGAAGCTGAAGGCCATGGAACCGCCCGCTTCGCCGGAGGCGCCTCCCGCCCGGCCGGTCACCAAATAGCCAGCCGCCGGCCGGCCCGGGTGGGCCGCGCTTTTTAACGCCGGCCCGGCGCGCGAAGCCGCGCGCGCGCCGGGGCATCCCGGGCTTGCCCGGCGTGGCGGCTCCGCCCTAAACTGTTCTCATGCCGCACGCAGAATTTGTCCACCTGCACCTGCACACCGAGTATTCCCTGCTCGATGGCGCCTGCCGGCTGGATCGGTTGATGAAGAAGGCGTGCGACCTGGAGTTTCCGGCGCTGGCGATCACCGACCATGGCGTGCTGTATGGCGCCATAGACTTCTATGAGCAGGCCCGGGAGCACGGCCTCAAACCCATCATTGGCTGCGAGGTTTATGTGGCGCCGGGAAGCCGGTTCGAGAAGAAGACCACCACCGGCGGGCGCGATGTGTATCATCACCTCGTGCTGCTGGCCCGGGATGAAACCGGCTATCGGAACCTGCTCCAACTGGCCACCCGGGCGCATACGGAGGGGTATTATTACAAGCCGCGCATTGACAAGGAACTGCTGGCGGAACACCGGGAAGGCCTGCTGGCGCTCTCCGGCTGCCTGGCGGGCGAAATCCCGGAGTGGATTTTGAAAGATCAGTTGCCGCGGGCGCGCGCGGCGGTGGACTGGTTCAAGCAAACGCTCGGGGCGGAGAATTTTTACCTGGAGCTGCAGCAGCACGGCCTGCCCGAGCAGGCCAGGGTCAACCGGCACCTGGTGGCGTGGGCCAAAGAGTTCGGCCTGAAACTCGTCGCGACCAATGACGTGCATTACCTCGAGCGGGACCACGCGCACGCGCATGATTGCCTGATTTGCATCGGCACGCAGGCGCTGTTGTCCGACGCCCGGCGCTTGAAATACGCCGACGGGCAGTACTACCTGCGCTCGGCGGCGGAGATGGCCGCGCGCTTCGCCGAGGTGCCGGAGGCCGTGCGGAATACGCTCGAAGTGGCCGAAAAGTGCAACCTGGAATTCAATTTCCGGCAGATGCATTACCCGGTGTTCACCCCGCCGGAGCATTTTACGCGCGAGGGCTACTTGCGGCACCTGGCGGCCGAAGGGCTGCGCGCGCGCTACGGCATCCACGCGCGGGCCGTGGGCCGCGAGTTTGTCGTGGAACACGTCGAAGACCCCGCGCGGCTGCCCGGCGCCCCGACCCCGGCGGCATCCCCGGGCGGTTCCCCGGCCGCCGCCGCTCCCGCTGGCGACCCCGCGCTCCGGGCGCTCCTGGAGCGCCTCCAGCGCGAACTCCAGGTCATCGAGAAGACCGGCTTCGTGAGCTACTTCCTGATCGTGGGGGATTTCATCCGCTACGGGCGCGAGCACGGGATCCCGTGCAGCGCGCGCGGTTCGGCGGCGGGTTCGCTGGTTACGTACCTGCTCGGCATCTCCAACGTCTGCCCCATCCGCTATGGGCTGCTGTTCGAGCGCTTCCTGAATCCCGAGCGCGTCAATCCCCCGGACATTGATATTGATTTCGCCGATGACCGCCGCGCCGAAGTCATCGAATACGTCCGCCAGAAGTACGGGCAGGACGCCGTCGCGCAGATCATTACCTTCGGCACCCTGGGCGCGAAATCGGTGGTGCGCGACGTGGCCCGGGTGATGGGGCTGACCTTTGGCGAGGGCGACCGGCTGGCGAAGATGATCCCTCCCGAGCTGAAGATCACGCTGGAAGAAGCCCTCAAGCGGTCGCCGGAACTCAAGCAGGCCTGCGAGAACGAAGAGGTCACCCGCGAGTTGATTGACACGGCGCGGGTGCTCGAAGACCTGACGCGCAACGCTTCCGTGCATGCGGCGGGAGTCGTCATTGGCGACCAGCCGCTGGTCAACCTGCTGCCGCTCAAACAGGACGAGAACGGCGCCATTGTCACCCAGTACGCCATGGGGCCGGTGGGCAAACTGGGCCTGTTGAAGATGGATTTTCTCGGCCTCAAAACCCTCACGGTCATTCGCAACACCTGCGAACGAGTGCGGCGGACCCGGGGCATCGAGGTGCCCATTGACGACCTGCCGCTCGATGATCCGAAGACCTACGACCTGCTCAACAAAGCCAATACGCTCGGGGTTTTCCAGTTGGAATCCAGCGGCATGCGCGATCTGTGCCGCAAGTTCCAGATTGATTCCCTCGAGCACGTCACGGCGCTGATTGCCCTCTACCGGCCCGGGCCCATGGAGCTGATTCCCGAATTTATCAAGCGCCGGCATGGGGAAATCCAGATTGAATATGCGCACCCGCTGCTGGCCCCGATTTGCGGCGAGACCTACGGCATCATGATTTACCAGGAGCAGGTGATGCAGGCCGCGCAAGCCCTGGCCGGCTACTCGCTGGGCGGGGCGGATGTGCTGCGGCGGGCGATGGGCAAGAAGCAGGCCGATGAAATGGCCAACCAGCGGGAGTCCTTCGTAAAAGGCTGCGCGCGGGTGAACCGCATCCCCGCCGCCAAAGCCGACCAGATTTTTGACTTGCTGGAAAAGTTCGCCGGCTATGGCTTCAACAAATCGCACGCCGCCGCCTATGCCGTCCTGGCTTATCAGACCGCCTATCTCAAGGCCAATTACCCGGTCGAGTTCTTCTGCGCCATAATGACCAATGACCTGGCTGATACCGAGAAACTCAGCCAGTACATCGCCGAGGCCCGCGGCATGGGCATCGAGGTCCTGGCGCCGGACGTCAACGAGAGCCAGGTCTATTTCGCTCCCGCCCCGGGAACGCCGGCGGCCCGTCCGCCCGGCCCGGATGCTGGCCGCGACCCCGCCCCCGCCGCGGCCATTCGTTTCGGCCTGGCCGCCATCAAGGGCGTGGGCGAGATCGCGGTCCAGGCCATCCTCAAGGCCCGGGACGAAGGCGGGCGATTCCGCTCGCTGGCCGATTTATGCGAACGGGTGGATGCCCGCACGGTGAACCGCAAAATCCTGGAGGCGCTGATCAAGTGCGGCGCCTGCGACAGCCTCGGCCAGACGCGCTCCATGCTCTGCGGCCTGCTCGACCACACCCTGGCGCGCGCCGCCAGCGTCATCGCCGACCGGCAGCGCGGGCAGGCTTCCCTGTTTGACACCCTGGCGGAGCATGCGGTGCCGGCGGAACCGGCGGCCAGCCTGCCGGAATGGCCCGAGCACCAGTTGCTGGCCTGCGAGAAGGAGTTGCTGGGCTTCTATGTCACCGGCCATCCGCTGACCCCTTACGTGCCGATCCTGCAAAAATACGCCCTGGCCAACACCGCCTCGATCGCCCAACTGCCGGCGCGCAGCCTCACGCGCATGGGCGGCCTCATCGCCGCCGTGCAAAGCGGCACTTCCAAAAAGACTCAAAAGCCCTACATCCTGGCCACCCTGGAAGACCTTGAAGGCTCGGTGCAGGTGGTTTGCCTCCATGAGAATTGCGAGAAATACCGGGAACTGCTCGTGCCGGGCAAGGCCATCCTGGTCATTGGAGAGGTCGGCCACAGGGATGACCGACCCAAGCTGTTCCCGCAGGAAATCATGCCGCTGGAGGATGCGCCGGGGCGGTTCACCAAACAGGTGCATCTGCGGCTCCATACCGCGCACCTGCAGCCCGGGCACCTGGAGCAAATCCACGAATTGGCCCGCGCCCACCGGGGCAAGTGCCCGCTCTTTCTATGCCTGATGCGGCCGGCCGGGGGAATGATCTTCATCGAAGCCCATGACCAGTTCGCGGTGGCGCCCTCCCGCCAATTGCAGCAGGCCGTCAACGAACGCTTTGGCCCGGAGACCTACTACGCCAAGGTGGACACCAGCCTGCCGGAGCGCTCCCCGCGCCGCTGGGAACGGCGCGCCAACGGCAACGGCGCTGAAGGGTAAAAACCCGCGCCGGCAGAATCCGGCGCCCGCCTCCGCGCGCGCGGTTCACCGCGCAGGGCGGCCGCTCCGGCCTGCGGCCTACCGGGTCGCCTCGGCCAGCGCGCCCGAGACCGGCACTACGGGCGTGAGCAGCCCCAGTTTGGCGCAAAGGAAATACACCCCCGCGCCCACGGCAAACGCCAGCACGGGCGCCGCCGGAAGCCCCACGCCGAGGTTGGGCAGGATGCCCACCAGAAAGCCGAGCGCCCAGGCCAGCCACCCGGCCGGGTTGAAACCCGCGCGCGGCCCGCTCCACTTCCGGCCGCTCAACAGGTAGTCCACCAGCAGCGCGCCGCAGATCGGCCCGAACGAAGCGCCGATGATCACAAACACCGCAATGGCCTTGGCCACCACGCCGGTGATGGCCAAAACAATCGCCACCGCCGTCCCGATGCCGACCGAGATAAAGGGATTTACTTTGGGCAGCGTGGTTTTGAAGCTGTTGGCGGCGATGAACGAGGAGAAGCAGGCGGGCGGAAAGGCCGCCACCGCCAGCAAAAACATCACCCACTTGGCGGTGGCCGCGCCCAGCACCGCGGGGATCAGGTCAAAAGAACTCAAGCTGAGTTGCCGGGTGGCTTCGGCGTCAATCGTCTCTTTCATGCTCCCGTAGGTGCCCGCCACTATCAACAGCGAAAGGCCGCCGGTGACGACAATGGCCAGCGCAATGCCGAACAAGCCGCCCCGGCTCACATCCTTTTCATCGCGGCTGTTCAGACCAAAATCCACCCCCGCGGCGCCCGCCGTGGCAAAGAAGCCCACCACGTAGGTCAGCATGGCGGCCAGCACGCCCAGCAGGCCCAGCGCGCCCGGCCCCGCCGGGTTGGCCGCCGTTTGCGCCGCGATCAGCGTGTCGGGCTTGAAGCTGCCGACATGGCCGATGGTCGCGGCCGCCAGCCAGAGCAGCGCCACCAGCGGGATCAGCGGCAGGTAGGTGGCCACCCTGGCAACGTATTGAATGCCTTTAAGCCCGACAAAACACGCCAGCACTCCCCACACCACCATGATGAAACGCGCGTCAACGGGGATCACCGCGCTCAGCGCCAGTGAAGAAAAATAGATGTTCACCCCCACCCAGCCAAACTGGAGCACGCCCATGAGAAAACCAGGCATCAGGAAGCCGCCCTGCGCGCCAAAGGCCGAAGTGCCGACAATGTACAGCGGCAGGCCGGTCTTCATGCCGAACAGGCCCGGCACGAGGTAAAACAGAAAATGGCAGACCAACGCCGCCATGACCAGGCTCAACAACGCCCAGCCCACCCCCTGCGCCAGCGTGCCCCCGGGCGCGCCGCCTTTGGCGGCATCCTGCCAAAAGACAAACCACAGAAAAATGCCCGCGTAAGTCGGGGCGGTGTTTTTATACCAGGGGGCGCGGTTGGCCCGGGGATTGGGAACGGCGCTGGTGATGTAGCCCGGAAGCGGGCCAACGGATGATGCGGGTTGTTGATTCATAGTTAAGCGGCAGACTTGATTATCCGATCCGACTCCAAACCGACGGCAAGCATGGCCAGACAATACGCAGACGCCAACCCTGCCTGTCAACGATATAATTCGGGGCTGCCCGCGCCACCATCGCCGCCGGGGCTTCCGGGGGCGCGCGGGCGCGGCTAACCGATTTCAGCGCCGGAAGCTTCGGCTAAAACGCCCGCCGGGGCGCGGTATATACCGGCTCCGTCGTTGCCATTTTGGTCTGACGGACCTTGGTCTCCACCGGCAGGGGCCGGGATTGGCCGAGCGCCTTGGCGTTCACGTCGGGCAATCCGGGCGGACCGAGCAACGGATTGCGGATGTTCATCTGCGCTTCCAATCCGTGCGCGGACACCAAACCGGAATCAGCGGGCTGCTTGTTCGCCGGGGTTGCGGAAGGCGGCGGCATCCCGACAGAACTGAGCGCCGGAAGCCCCGGCGTCGTCGCGGAGGACGAACGCCAGTTGGGATCCACCAGGGTGCGGTATTCGTCCATGCGTTTATTATGCTCCAGCATCTGCTCCGCGGATGCCGCCTTGCTGTGGAGCCGGTGCGCCAGGGAAAAATCCGCAGCCGGCGTGCTTAAAAAATAAGACGAGTCGCCCTCCCTGGGCTGGACAAAACTCCTGAGCGCGTCGGCGCTTTCCCGGATCCCGGCGGGGAGGTCCGCATCATCGTTGAAGGGGGCTTCGCGCGCGTTCGGCTTGTTTGCGCGGCCGAACACATCCTCTACCGGCGACGATTCCGGGAGGGGCCGGGCCGGCCGCTTGGGCAGCAGGCGCAGGTAATAGCTTTCGATGGAGGGCAAATCTTTCTTGATTTGGCCGTTCTCGTCGAACTCGGGCGCTTCGAGGACTTGCTCCACAGTCGGGTTGCCGATGATGTCTTCCGGCGCCATGAAGATCCAGTTCTTGCGGCGTTCCAGCAGTTCCCGGGCCCGCTTGCTCTGGACGGCTGACGGGGCGGAAGGACGCGACACTCTCGCCGGGACGCCCTCCAGGGATCCCCGGGGCGCGAGGCTTTGCAGCGGCGCGTTGAGGTCTTCCTCCAGCCGCTTCAGGCTGTCCTTTTTATTCGAGAGCTGGTGCAGGTTGGTCAACACCTCGTCGCTTCGCGCGGGGGTAAACTGAATAGGCCGGCTGGCTGACCGGCCGGCGGCCTGCGCCTGGCCGCCCAGCCCGGCGGCCAGCAGCAGCGCGGCCGCTCCTCCCAACCATCTCATACACCAATTCCTGACGCACATGGATAAAACCAGCCTAATCGCCAACGGGGGCTTCGTCAACGTTTTAATCCTCCCGCTCGCCCGCCTCGCCGCAGACACCGCGCCGGGCCGCCGCCAGAAAATCCAGCAGGCGCCGGGCGGGCGCGCTCGAAAATTTCTCCCGCGCCGCCGCCGCCGCCGCGCGCAGATTGTGCCCTTTCCGGAACAGCGCATGGTAAAGCTGCTTCAGTTCCAACCGTTCCGCCGGGCTCAAGCCCGCCCGCCGCAGGCCGATGATGTTTAAGCCACCCAGGCGGTTGTCCCCGCGCGCCACGGTGTACGGCGGCAGGTCTTTGCTGATGGCGGAGCCGCCCTGCATCAGGGCCAGGGTGCCCACGCGCACAAACTGGTGGACCAGGCAATGGCCCGAAAGAAACGCTCCGTCCTCCACCGTCACATGCCCGCCCAGCAGCGCGCCATTGGCAAGGATGACGCCATCCCCCAGGTGGCAGTTATGCGCGATATGCGCGTGGGCCATATAAAATCCCCGCGCGCCAATCACCGTCTCCTCCGCCGCCTGGTTGGAGCGATGCACCGTCACGTGCTCCCGGAAGACATTATGGTCGCCCATCCGCACGCCGGTCGGCTCGCCGTGGTATTTCAAATCCTGCGGCGCCTCGCCAATCACGCACCCGGCATAGAACCGATTATGCGCGCCGATAATCGTCACGCCCGTCAGGTAAACATAAGGCCCAATCACGCAGTGCGGGCCCACCTCCACGTCCGCGTCAATAATCGCATACGCCCCCACCTGCACGGTCGGGTCCAGCTTCGCGCGGGGATGAATTATCGCGGTGGGGTGAATCACAGCCGCGGGTCAGGTTCGGCAAACATGGGGCATCCGGGGCCGCCGCCGGCCAATCGCCGCATCAGTAATGGGCGACGACCTCGATTTCCACGCTGGCGCCTTTGGGCAGCGCGGCCACCTGGATGGTCGAGCGCGCCGGAAAATCCGCCGTGAAAAACCGGGCATACACTTCGTTCATCCCGGCGAAGTCGGCCAGGTTCGTCAGGAAAACCGTGCTCTTGACAACCTGGGCAAACGTCAGCTTCTGATCGTCCAGGATGGCCTTGATATTCTGCAACACCCGTTCCGTCTGCGCCTGAATGCCGCCGCCGACGAGCTCGCCGGTGGCGGGATCAATCGGGATTTGGCCGGCGCAGAACAGCAAATCACCGACGCGCACCGCGTGGTTGTACGGCCCCGCCGCGGGCGCCGACCGGGCGGGTTTAATGATGGTCTTTTGGGTCATCGCGCGGGAATCTTAGCGTCTGGCCGGGGCCGGTCAAGCCGCGCCGCAGCCCTCGTCCCCCTCACTGATACTTGCGCAGGATCGGCTCCAGCTCGCGCAGGGTCCGGGCGGGCCAGCATTTCCGGTCCGTCATAATGGCATTCTTGAGCGCGTCGTGGCAGGGCCAATTCGGCGCGGCGGGGATCCGGGGCAGCACCCGGGCAATGATCGCCTGGGCGGTTTGGGCGTTCTTCCGGAGATTGGCGATCACCATTTCCACCGTCACGGGCGCCTCCTCCTCTTTCCAGCAATCGTAATCGGTAATCATGGCCATCGTGGCGTAAGCGATCTCGGCTTCGCGCGCGCATTTGGCTTCCCCGAGGTTCGTCATGCCGATGACATCGTGGCCGAGCTTGCGATTGGTGATGGACTCGGCGCGCGTGCTGAAAGCCGGCCCTTCCATATTGACGTAGGTGCCGCCGTCATGAACGCGCGCCTTGAGCGCCCGCGCCGCCTGCAGCAGCAACTGCCGCAATTCCTCGCAAATGGGCTGCGCAAACGCAATATGCCCCACTATGCCGCGGCCAAAAAAGCTGTGCGCGGCGGATTGCTTGGTGCGGTCGTAAAACTGGTCCGGCAATACAATGTCGCACGGCCGATACCGGGCCTGCAGCGACCCCACCGCGCTCACGCTAATCACCCAGGCCACCCCCAGCTTCTTCAAAGCCCAGAAGTTGGCCCGATGATTCAGCTCGCTGGGCAAAATCCGGTGGCCCCGCCCGTGCCGGGGTAAAAAAACCACCTCCCGCCCCGCCAGTTTGCCCGTGAGAAAATCATCCGAAGGCGAACCAAACGGGGTCTTGACCTTAACCCATTTCTGACGGGTAAAGCCTTCAATATGATACAGTCCGCTGCCGCCAATAATTCCGACGCGATATTGAGCCATGCGCAAGATTTATAACGTGCCGCCGGGCGGTTGGAAACCGGGAAAAACAACCCCTGCCATGCCAGTCCCTCTCCAACCCTCCCGCCGCCGCTCCAAACTCCCGCCCCCCGCTTTCCATCGCCCCACTCCGCCTGCGCCGCGGCAGCGAACCCGCGCGGACAAGACCAAACACGGACCAAAGGCAGGATGATTTTGGCCGCAAAACGGGGCGGAATGGCGCGGCACAACCGCCGGTTACGCCGGTTAACCGGCGGGCGTTAACATAAAGTTAGTCCGGATAACCCTGGGGATGCCGCTGATGCCAGGCCCAGGCGCTGGCGACGATGTCCTCAAGCCGGGGATGCTCAGGTTGCCAGCCAAGTTCCTCCATCGCCCGCGCCGCCGAAGCAATCAAGCGAGGCGGATCGCCGGGACGACGCGGTTTTTCCAGCGCGGGAATGGTTTTGCCGGTGACCTTTTCGCAGGTTTGAAGCACCTGGCGAACGGAATAGCCATCGCCATTGCCGAGGTTGTAGAATCCCTGGCGGCCGGGCGCCAGCCCCAGGATATGCGCCCGGGCCAAATCCCGCACATGAATATAATCCCGAATACAGGTGCCGTCGGGGGTGGGATAGTCCGTGCCGTAAATCTCACAATGTGGTTTTTGGCCCAGGGCGACTTTCAAGACATTGGGGATCAGATGCGTCTCGATCCGATGGTGCTCCCCGAAACGTTCACTGGCCCCGGCGGCGTTGAAATACCGAAAAGCGATGAACTCCAACCCGTAGATGCGCTGGTACCACGAAAGCACTTTCTCGAACATCAACTTGGATTCCCCATACGGGTTGATGGGGCGCTGCGGCAGATCCTCGGTCATCGGCAGGCGCTCGGGCGGGCCGTAAGTGGCGCAAGTGGAACTGAATACAAACTTCTTCACCCCCGCCTCGATGGCGGCATCGAGCAGCTTGAGCCCATTGACGACGTTGTTATGGAAATACTTCCTCGGGTTGGTCATGGATTCGCCCACCAGCGCATTGGCGGCAAAGTGCATGATCGCGTCCGGCCGAGCCTCCTGGATGGCGTTAAAAATGTGCCCGGCTTCGTCCGGGCGCCCCCGCACGAACCGCGCCCGCCGGTCCACCGCCGAACGATGGCCCTCGCTCAAATCGTCATACACCGTCACGGCATACCCCGCCTCCAACAGCGCTTCGGCGCAAATCGAACCGATATAGCCCGCCCCGCCCGTGACAAAAATGTTCATGAACACCTAGGCTAATCAGCCCCGCAAAATGACTCAATGGAAAACGCGGCTCCCGGAACCGGGATTCAGGAAAATGCGGAAACCGCTTGCTGTTTGCTCCAATTCGGGCATAGTAACTGCCGTTGTGAACGTATTGCAACCGGACTAAGGCGCGGGAAATGAGCGCCCCAACGCCGGGGGCAGGCGTCAATCATGCCCGCGTGGCGGAATTGGCAGACGCGCTAGATTCAGGTTCTAGTGAGTAACATCGTACAGGTTCAAGTCCTGTCGCGGGCACCACTTTTTTCCAAGTATTTTGAGAAAAAGCTTGCAGTGATGACAGAGTGATGACACAGTATCGGATATGAAGAAATCCGATACGCCACAGCAGGCAAACGCGAAGGAGCAGGAGCAACCACAGGTCGAGTTCCCGTACGAGTACAAGCGGCCCAAGTGCTCGGTCGCTTTCAAGATCTACAAAACGCCGCGTGATGACTACGACGCCTTCACGCTCGTTTACTACCAGGAGGGGCTGCGCAAGCGTGTGCTGAAGAACACGTTCGAGGCTGCCCTGGCCGAGGCGGATGAGGTCGCAAAGCTGCTCGGGTCCAAGGACGTTGACGTGCTGGAACTGAAGAGCGCGGACCGGGCGGCCTATAAGCGGGCGCGGGAAGTGCTGGACCCGCTGGGCATCAGCATCGAGGTCGCGGCGGTGGAATACGCGCACATCAAGCGGATTCTCGGGGACGTGTCGCCGATCGTGGCGGCGGAGTATTACAAGCGGAAGCATCCGATGGAGATTACGGCCAAGAGGGTGCCGGTGGTGGTGAAGGAGTTCCTGGAGGCCAAGGAAGCCGACGGGTGCAGCAAGCGCTATCTGAACACGCTCAAATACAACCTGGGCGCGTTCGCCAAGCGGTTTCGGGGGAACATCGAGCCCGTGGTGGGCGGCGAGATTGATGCGTGGCTCAGAACGTCGGGGCTGTCGCCGCGGACGCGGAACAACATCCGCACGTCGCTCTATACGCTGTTCAAGTTCGCGGTGGGGCGGCGGTATCTGCCGAAGGATCACGATGAGCTGGAATCGGTCTCGGTGGTGAATGACCGTGACGGGGACATTGAGGTCTTCACGGCGGCGGAGCTGGCCGAGGTGCTTTGCTGCGCGAGCGAACGAATGATTCCGTTCCTGGTGCTCGGGGCGTTTGCGGGCATCCGGCACGCGGAGATTCAGCGGCTGGAGTGGCGGGATGTGCGGTTTGATGAGGGGGCCATCGAGATTCATGCGTCGAAGGCCAAGACCGCGAGCCGGCGGCTGGTGCCGATTGTGCCGGTGCTGAAGGAGTGGCTGCTCAAGTTCCGCCAGGCGGCGGGGCTGGTGGTGTCGCATCGCAACGTGGCTTTCGAACTCCACATGATTGCGAAGACGGCGAACCAGTTGCGGCGGGCGGCCTGGGCAGAGGCCCGGGGCGTGACCGAGGAGCAGCTCAAGCAGGCCGAGAAGCAGGCCAGGGAGCTGGCCGCGAAGCGGAAGAAGAGCAAGCTGCGAAGCCAGAAGGGCGAGGTGCCGCCGGGCGCCGAGACGGCGGAGATTGAGGGCTGGGAGCCGTTCGCATGGAAGAACAATGGACTGAGACACTCGTACATCAGCTATCGGCTGGCGGCGGTCCAGAACACCGCGCAGGTGGCGCTGGAAGCGGGGAACAGCCCGCAGATGATCTTCCAGCACTATCGCGAGCTGGTGCGGCCAGCGGACGCGGAGAAGTGGTTTGCGGTCACGTTGGCCAGCGTAGAAGCAGCGAGGGCGGAGCGGGAGGCCGGCAAGGACGCGAAGATTGTGAAGCTGCCGAAACAGGCGGTGGCGTGAGCGAGACGATTCGATTTCCGATGGATGGCGTTGGGGTGCCGATCACAGGCGCCTATACCGTCTTCATTGACGAATCTATGGACGGGTTCCTCGGGTTCCCGAGGCCGGACGGCTACTTCTGTTATTGCGCGCTGATGGTGCCCTCCGAGCGTCTTGCGGATCTGGGTTGCTTTTGGGAGGCGCTGAGAGAGAGGCTTGTCCGGGAATACAAGAAGGCGACCGGGTTTGCGTTGGGCGATGTCGAGTTCAAGGCGGGTTACCTGAATCAGTTGGGGCCTACCGCGAGGAGGGACTTGGGCGAGCGGTTGGCCTATTTTCTCAGGAAGAATCAGTGCTACGTCGGCGGATTCTTTACGACCGTGGACGGGTTCTCGCTGTATCATCTGCGAACGAAAGTGGCGATGGACGATGAGGCTAAGGTTCTACCGGATGATTGGGTCGCGCGGCTCGCGGCGGTGAAAAGGGATTTGTTGGCCAATGACGAAAAGCTGCCAGGGGTCGCCAATCTCATCTATCCGTTGCTGCACGCCGTTCTGGAGATTCCGCTCAACTGGCTCGGGAGCCTGGGCAAGAGTTTTGAGGCGGTCTATGATCCGAGGGACAAGCGGGAGGATGCATTCCTGCTCAAGCACGTCAGCAGGTTTCTGAATGATGCTGAGGCCGCTTTCAAGCGGTTCCCGGGGATTTTCAAGGGTGCCACAGCAAAGGTGAAGTCGGAGGACTCGCCGGGGCTCATGCTCGCGGATCTGCTGCTCCGGGACATTCGCCGGCTGTTTTTGGATCTGCCGGGGTTGGTACTTGAGGCGTCGAGCGAGAAGCTGGTTCTCCCGGTGCCACAAAACGACGACCCGCTCGTCATGTCATTCAACGGGTTGAGGACGAAGGCGGGAAGTCTCAGACCGATGTCCGCTGAGCTGGCTGCGGCGCTGAGACGACCGAGCGCGAACTCGATGCTCCCGCTCTACGCTGACCGTCTGGCAGATCGCAAGCTGTCGTGCTATGCGAGCTGGGGCGAGGCCCGAGTTGTTCGATTCGAGGATGATCGTTTCGCTGACATGGTAGATTAGGGGAACGGCGCCCCGCGCGGTGGGCCTGCCCGGCCAGAGGGCTAGAGGCTTGACGGCTTCACAGCGGTGGGAGGCGGCGCGGGGCTGCGGTGGCTGCGCAGGAAACGTCGGCCGGTGCGGAAGCCACACTCTAAAAGCAACTGCGACCCTCAGAGGTGCAGTTGCTTTGGCTCGGGTGGCACCGGGCTTCGGATTAGGATTTCGATGGCGCCGACAAAAGGCCGGGGGCGGAACGGTCGTCCACGGAGAGGCGGAGGCCCTTGCTGTTTGAGTCGAGGAGGGACCTAAAGGCATATAGCCAGTCCGCGATGCCATCTGGGCCCGCCTCCAGGTCACGGTTTCCGGTGCTTGTGACGCTGTAGTTCGTTTGTGTGCTCTTTTCAGTCAGGATAAAGCCGAGGCTGAGGCTGGTGGCTGAGACTTGGAGCACAATGGGGTAGGACTCCTTGGTGTCGCCATAGTCGTGGAGGCTAAACTCCACGTCCACCAGTTTGGTCGTGAGGGGCAGGCGGTCGAGTGCGTGGATCGCGCGAGCGAGGCCGACGATTTCCTGCGGTGGGATTCTGGGAAGGGAGCAAAGGCGGCGTGTGAGGCGGGCCATCTCTTGCATTGAGGCCATCTCGGGCTGGGTGATGGGGAAGGTGCCAGGGCGGTGTCGATGGGTTGGCGGGGGCTCGGGTTCCGGCGGCGGCGGTGACTTTAGCACCGGTGGCGCGGGCGCGGCGTCGGGGCGCAGGACTGAGAGGTCGGTGACCGGGAAGACCTGGAATTTACCGGGCGGCGTGACGGCGTGAGAGTAGTCCGTAACCGGGAGCGTGCTGGAAAAGAAGCGAAGCGTGCGGCCGTCGGCTTCGACGGTGACGTTGGGCTTGGTTTTGTAGGTTTTCAGGACCTTCAGGAAGATGTCCTGGCTGAGGAAGCAGGTGCCGTCTTCGAGTACGAGGGCCTCGGTGCCGGCGGTAGTTTCGTTCGCCTCGACGAAGACGCGGGCAGCGCAGGCTGAGAGGCGGACCTGTTTTTCGCGGCGTTTCTGGGACGGGGCTTTTTTGCCAACGCATTGGAGCATCTTGACCAAGGCTTTTCGTTCGACGGTGAATCTCATTTAGTGAAGGGGTTGTGCCGCAAGCTTGCGGTGGGCGGTGGGGCAGCAATAGCCCCTGCAGGTGAACGACACGGGGGCGGCGGTCGGGTCTGAGTTGGTAGCCGGAGGCGGCGGGCGCTGTCCATTGGTATTGGCCACTATGCGCCCGGTTCGAGTCATGCCTTGCTCACCTTGACTGACCAGGGGCGTCCCTTGCGACCGGCTGGCCTCGTGGACTCGATGCCCCAAAACTGCCAGCCGTTTATCGGGGTTTCCGAGATCGAGTTGGCCGCGGCGGTTGGTGTCTTGTAAACGACGCCGGCCACGCTGTAGGCCGTCTGACCCATCTGGGATACGACCTTCATCGTGTAGGACTTTCCTTTGTACTGCTTGGTGTAGGCTGTTCCTACGGGAGGCGCTTTCCTTACTTTGTGTCTGCGGTTTGGCATAGATGTGTATTTGCTTGGTTCCGGTAGTTTATGGTCTGGAGGACTGGAGGAGGGCGATTTCTTCCGTGGTCAGGCCGTAGAGGGCGTACACCGACTCGTCTATCTTTCGCTCCAACGTGCTCGTGTCCGCCTCAGCATCGCGTTGCTTCGCCGCGAGGATGCTTGTAGCCAGGGTCCCGAGCTTTTCCTGCTGCTTCCCGTCGGCGATGAGAATTGGCAAATTATCAACTTCGTACCCGTTGACGTTGCTGTTGGTGCTCGCCTTTGCAAACACGAAGTTGAGTAGGTTGCTGTTCAGCAACGCGAGTAGGTATTCGGGCTGAATTGCTGAATTGCGTAGCACGATATAGTTGACCGAATTGGCACAGAACGTTCCCTCGTTGGCCAGTGTCATCTTAAGCCTGACCCGCTCGTTCACGCCGGTGATTCCCTGCATTACAATTCTACGAAGCTTGTGGTGCTCCGACCTGTTGCCGTGATTTTCCCGAAGGTATTGGCGCGAATTCAAAAAAAGGATTTCGCCTTGGCTCATGGAGTCCCGAATCCGGTAGCGGTCAATAATCGCGCCCTTCAACAGCACTGCATTGTCGCCGTTGTGCGATAGGTAATGCTTGTCCAGCGTAAGGTCTATCTCTCCCGTGTAGCAGTGTCCAATAGTGGAGAGAGGCGACGCTTTCTTGTAAACGGACTCAATCACCGCGAGCTCTCTTGGCTTCAAGAGAGGAATCGTGTGGTTGGTGCTGTCGAGCGCCTGAATGGTGTTGAGCGTCAGGAACGCCTTTTCGTTGGCGGGATCCACGAATTTATCCTTGTGAATTCGCAGTGAGAATTGAGCGCCGGACTTTTGGCCTGCGAGCAGAGTGACTACGCAGACAGACATCTTTACCGCTTCAAATACCCTCTTCTTTTCATTGTCGCGCTCTGGAAATGCCTCGACCGTGAGGAGGGAATGGTTTTTTAAGACGTGCTCGCGGAGTGCGGCAGCACTGGAATCGCACGCGAAGGCGAGAGGGAATATCTCAGAGAAACAGCCGCGTTTTCTGAGGATGTTGATGCTCCTGACGATGAAGAGCCGGAAAACATTGATCATCCCGCCGCGGGCGGGTGAAAATTCGGGCGCAGATTTGAAATCTTGGAGCTCTTGATCTGTAACGATAATTGATTCGTGTTTGTTTTGGCGCTTGTTAATCAGTCCGTAGGGTGGGTTTGCAACGACAACGTCGAAGCCGCCCCTCTGGTGGAAGACTTCGGAGAAGTAAATATGGAAATCGAACGTCTCCTTGCCGTTTGTGAGCTGATGAATGAGGGCATCAATCTCACGCTTTAGCGCCGCCTTCTTACGCGTGTCAGTTGCGTCAAAGTAAAGCGGCTTTAGGTTTTCAAGGTCCTGGAACAGGTTTTTGTTGAATAACGTCTTTTCCACGCCGAGTAGCGAATTGCCGGTGACAATTTTGTAGAAAAGATTCGGGAGCGGTTTGATTTGCTTTACGTCCTCCTCGTCAACCACGAGGGACAGCCAGAGGCGGAGCTTGGCGATCTCGACGGCGCCGGGGTCAATGTCCACGCCGTAGAGGCAGTTTTGGATGGCGTGGCGCTTGAAGAAGTAGGGCGAGCGCTCGTGAGGATCGTTGAAGTAGGTTGTCAGGGCGCAGCGGGCGCGGACAATTTCGGTCATCATGCCCACCGGGAACGCACCTGAACCGACCGCCGGATCGCAGACGGTGATGTCGGCCAGCTTTTCGTCAATCAGCCGGGCGTGTTGCTCGATGCTTTTGGGCATCTTGATGGCGTAGCGTGTCGCCACGGCTTCGTAGTGGGAGATTTGGTCGCCGAGGTGGACGAGGGTTTCGATGTCGGCGCGGGGGACGAGTTCGCGGCGCGCCGGCGCGGTGAGCAAGGTCTGCTCGGCCTTTTCGCTGCCCAGCAACGCTTGCTTTCTCTTCTCCGGCCCGATGGGCTCGGATTGGGGGTTGAGGGCCGTGTCGAGGTAATTGATGAGACTCTCCTGACACATGTAGTGGACGATTTCACGCGGGGTATAGAACGAGCCGAGACCTTTGCGGCGGTTTTCCTCAATCAGATTTTCAAAGACTTTGCCGAGCATTTCCGGGTCAATGGCCACTTCCTTTTCCAGCGGCTCGGCTTCATTGACGGTGAAGTTGTAGCGGTCGAACACATCGAGGACACCAGAGCCGATGTCGCCGGCTTCGGTGCGCTCGGTGTTGGTGAAGAGTTTGTTTGGGAGGATGATGTCTGTCTTGCGCCAGTCGTAATCGGCGAGCGGCTCGAACAGACCGCCGTTCAGGAACGGGATGCGGCATTTGAACCGATTGCACCACGCTTCGTGGCCCCGGTCGGTCGCCAGCGTGTCGTAAAAGAGGGGTTCGAGGACGTCATTGAAGATGTTGACGCCGGGCGACTGGCTGGAAGCCTGTCCCACCAACCGCCGGAGAAAGTCGCGCGGACCAGTACCCCCCAGACATTAGCGTATGCTTTGGGGGATGCACTGGCGGGTGAAGTTTTTGGCAGAAAGATTGAACGAATCGGCCGCGGGAGGATTCCTAACTCCATGCCCTGCTATCGCAAACGATCGCCTAA
>Ga0255340_1001619_pt1 | contig 28830 bp, 33 predicted proteins | sample wastewater_treat_7_FD_192417 | JGI IMG/M metagenome (GOLD analysis project Ga0255340, IMG submission 192417) | Wastewater microbial communities from Lulu Island WWTP, Vancouver, Canada - plant10 | ecosystem: Engineered > WWTP > Wastewater > Unclassified | place: Canada: Vancouver, British... | reverse complement strand
ACATCGAGGGGATGGCATAAGCGCCAAACGCTCCGGGAGCTCTGACGGCTCGCAGAGCGTTTGGCTTACCGACTACCGGATTGTTGGGCTGCTAAAACAAAAGTGCGAAAGATTCTTGACACTACCTGGTTACCGGCGCAGGCGGTGGCCGCCGGAGTTATCTCAGTCGCAGTTTCTTTTGTGCCTTTGCTTTTCCTTTTCTTTTTCGGCAAGACGAAGTTCGCGTCTTTGCCTGGCCTCACGGTTACGATGGTAGTCTTCTTCCGTCTCCAGAGTGAGGGGCGGAAGGGGTTTGGGCCGCCTGTTTTCATCTAGTGCAACAAAGGTCAGGTAGGCGGAGCCGGTGTGGCGCACATCGCCGGTAATCACGTTTTCCGCCTCCACCCGGACTCCCACTTCCATGGAGGTGCGGCCCAGATAGTTCACAGACGCTTTGAGGGTGAGGACATCTCCTATATAAACGGGGTGGTGAAAATCCAGCCGGTCGATGGAGGCGGTCACGACATGGGCGCGGGCGTGTCGCGCGGCGGCAACTCCACCTGCCGTGTCAATCAGTTTCATGATGTCACCGCCGTGGACGTTTCCCGCAGGGTTTGCGTTTTCCGGATTCATGGCCTGCGCGATGATCACACGGCTTTGGCTGACTTTTTTCGCTTCCATTCTTTTACTCCTTCTTCATCCCGGCCGTATGGCAAAAGCAGGGTTTTCCCTGTGGCGGCAAAATGAGAATCTTTGTTTTAAATCTTGATTTGTTTGGATTTGAAATCACGCGATATGGAGCGGCGCTCTTCGCGTTTTTTGATGTCCTGCCGGCGATCGTAAAGTTTCTTGCCACGGCCCACGCCTATCTCCACTTTCACAATGCCGTTTTTGAAGTACATTTTCAGCGGCACCAATGTGAGGCCCTTTTCCCTCGATTTGCCGTAAAGCTTCCGGATTTCACGCTTGTGCAGCAGGAGCTTGCGCACGCGCAGCGGTTCGTGATTGTTGCGGTTTCCATGATCATAGTGGCTGATGTGCATCTCGCGCAGGAATACTTCGTCGTTGTTCACCACCGCGTAGCTGTCTTTCAGGTTGGCCTTGCCGGCGCGCAATGCCTTTACTTCGGTGCCGGAAAGGACGATGCCCGCCTCGTAAACATCGTCGATGTCATAGTTGACGCGGGCGAATTTGTTCGTTGCAATCAGTTTTTGCGCCGTATTTTCTTTTGCCATGAAATGATTCTACCTCAGTGTGTCTTTATTGCCAGTGTTTTTCCAGGACACTTCTTAAATTCGCCCAGGCGCCCTGCCCGCTCCGGCACAGGCGCCTATTTTTTCTTCGAGGGCAGGTAATCCGGTTTTACATGGCCGAGGGCCGTATAAATATTGTGACGGATAGCCGGATTGTCAATCTCCAGGCTGTCGAGAAGCTTTTTGACATAATTTCTGCGCGAACTTTCGCTCGACGAGCAGGCATTTTTGAAGGTGGGAAGCCCCCTTTCGCGACTGTATTTTTTGATCAGGCCTTCTTCAAGACCGGCAAGCGGTCTGATGATGTGCAGCTTTCCGCCAAACACACTCTGGCAGGGCATCATGGTGCTGATTTCACGCCCGTAAAACATGTTGATGAGAAGGGTTTCTATGATATCGTCGCGATGGTGGGCAAAAGCGATTTTATTGCAGCCGTGCCGGTCGGCGATTTCAAAAATTCTTTTGCGGCGCAGTCGCGAGCACAAAAAACAGGGGTTTTTACGGTTGAAGTCACTGTGTGCCACCACGCCGATATCAGTTTTTTCCATCACATATTGATAGCCGTTGTCATCGAGGTATTTTTGTATTGCCCGGTACGCCATATGCTCCGGATCAAATCCCATATCGATGTGGACGGCAAGCATGGAGAACTGGGGCACAAAAACCATTGGTGAATCAAGCAGATCCAGAAGTGCGAAGCTGTCGGCGCCGCCGGAGACACCCACCAGCAGGCGGTCTCCCGGCTGGATCATGTGGTGGTCCATAACCTCTTTTTCCAGCCATTTTTTCAGATGAAAAAAGAGTTTTGTGTTTTTCCCCGGTTTGTCTGTTCCTTTTTCCATTTTACCGCACTTTTGCCTGCCTGGGTTTTCCGGAACTTCTATACGAGTTGCAGGTTTAACACAAGAATCTGTTTGATTCTTGTCTTGAAACCAAAACGGCACTCTGTTATAAGGCGGGGCAAAGCGAAAGGAGAATTTATATGCCAGAAATCATCAATATCCATGCACGTGAAATTCTTGACTCCAGGGGCAATCCCACAGTGGAGGCGGAAGTAACCACTTTGTCGGGCGTTACCGGCCGGGCGGCCGTACCTTCAGGCGCCTCCACCGGGGAACATGAAATGCTGGAGCTGCGTGACGGCAACAAGAAGCGCTATAATGGAAAAGGTGTGCAAAACGCCGTCAAAAATGTTTTGCAGAAAATCGCGCCGGAGATCATCGGCCTTGATTGCCGCATGCAGCGCGATATCGACATGGCCATGATCGAGCTTGACGGCACGGCGAACAAGGGAAAACTGGGCGCAAACGCCATTTTGGCCGTTTCCATGGCCGCGGCCAAAGCGGCTGCGGAAATATCCGGTCTGCCCCTGTATCGCTATCTGGGCGGCGTCAACGCCAATGTGCTGCCTGTGCCGATGTGCAATATCCTCAACGGCGGCCAGCACGCCGACAACAATGTCGACATTCAGGAATTCATGATCATGCCCACAGGCGCTCCGAATTTCAAAGAAGGTATCCGCATGGCGGCGGAGGTTTTTCATTCGCTGAAATCGGTTCTCAAGGGCAAGGGGCTGAATACATCGGTCGGCGATGAAGGCGGTTTCGCCCCGAATCTGAAATCAAATGAAGAGGCGCTGGCCTGCATCATGACCGCCATTGAAAAAGCGAACTACAAACCGGGAAAAGACATCTTTATCGCTTTAGATTGCGCGGCCAGTTCTTTTTATAAAAAAGGCAAGTACATTCTCGAGGCGGAAGCCAAACCACAGAAATCATCCGAGGATATGGTAAAGTTTTATGCTGACCTGGTGAAACGCTACCCGATCATCTCCATTGAAGACGGGCTGGCGGAGGACGACTGGGCCGGATGGAAAATGCTGACGGATGAACTGGGCGCAAATGTGCAGATCGTGGGTGATGACCTGTTTGTGACGAATGTGAAAAGGCTGGAAAAAGGCATCGCCCAGGGTAGTGCCAACTCCATCCTGATCAAGCTCAATCAGATCGGAACGCTTACGGAAACTCTCGAAGCGATCAGGCTTGCCAGCAAATCCCGCTACACTTGCGTGGTGTCGCACCGCTCCGGCGAAACGGAGGACACTTTCATGGCAGATATCGCCGTGGCCACCAACTGCGGCCAGATTAAAAGCGGTTCCCTGTCCCGCACGGACAGGCTGGCCAAATACAACCAGTTAATCCGCATTGAAGAAGAGCTGGGTGACGGCGCGACCTACCCCGGCCTGGGCGCTTTTTACAGTATCGACAAACCCGCCGGAACCGGGAAAAGAAAATAAACTTTGCCCCCCTATGAACCGAAAAGGCCATGACTTGTTCCCGTCATGGCCTTTTTTGGGCCTCTGTTCCGCTGCAAACAATTTCCCTTACATTGCCCATCATGGAGCTATTTTTTTACCTCTCTCCCTTATCAACATCCCCTTGACGACGGCCGGAAGATCATTACTATGAACCGTGCCGGAGGTTTGCCATGAAATCACATGTGTCGCTACTTATGATTTTGCTGATTTTGTTAATCAGCCCGGCCGCAGGTCCTGCTATGGCAAATCAGGCGGCTCAAAAACAGCCACCCGGCCACACATCATCGCTAAACACGGACAAAAGAAGTGTTAAATCAATAAAATCCACAAAAAAAGCGCATAGGGGAAAAGCAGTTTTAAATGATCGGCGCCCGGATATTTTCCCGGCGCCCACTGCCTTGGGTCATCCCGGGTATGCGGACTTGCCCTTTTACCGCGCCCTGGGCATTAATTATGCCCGTCCGACGGAACTGCTCTTCGCGCCGGAGTTTTCGGCCTACCTGAAGCAGGGACAGTCTTCCGTCTTTTACGCAGAAACCGCCGGCGGGGGAAACAAAGCGATGAAAAATGACAAAATTTCCCGGACCGGACTCAAAGACAATCTCCCCGGCGGTGAAAATACTCATAAAATGGATTTTGCGCCTTATAAGTATGAAAGCAGATACAAAGACAATCTGTTTTCATTCTCCGTGTCGATACCGGCAACCGGCAACTTGACAATTTCACCCACCGTGTCGTACCTGCTCAATGAAAACAGCTCCGACAAATCAAAGGAAAAAAGCCTGCCGGACATTACGGAAGGCGAATTATTTTATGGCGGGCTCAATCTGATATTTAATTTCTGATCAGCGGGGGGCTCATGCAGAGGCTTCTCTTTGGATCAGGGGCGGCGGCAAGGCCGGGGAATATTTTTCAGCTCTGGCGTGACGCACCGATGAGGTGCTTCTAGAGGAACCGAAACAAACGGCGGCGGAGCACTTCCAGCTCGGCGCGGTTATCCGTCGGGGCATAAATAGTCTCACGACGACCTCCCTTCTCTTCCCTGGATTGGGAAACAACAAGCTCTGCATCCTCCAGAAATTTTATGGCGTTTATATAATTGGCCTGAGAAAGGGCCTCCGCACGCAGTACTTCACCTTTGCGGTACATGCGGTCACCCAGCGGCCTTATTTTGGCCAGCCATTCGCGCTCGGTCAGGGGCTTTTTCTTGAGGTAGACTATGCTGCGAATGACAATCCAGTATGACTCCAGATAATTATGAATCAGCCCCGTAAAAGGCTTTAATTTGGCCCCACCGCGGCCTTTTACTTCAATCCATACTTCATCATCCCTGTGGCTGGTGACGATCATTCCACGGCCGTGCAGATAGGCGAGCACTTCGTCCACCTCCTCGACATCATCGCGCTGATCGTCAAAGATGAACTCGTTCCACAGAAGCCACTTTATGAATTTGTAATCACCCATGATTCTGGCCAGCGACATCGAGTCTTCCCTGTGCTTGACCATCGACGTGGCGACAAAACAAATGGGCAGGAAAAAATGCAGAATATTGTTTTTGTAATATTCCAGATTAAGCCTCTTGGCGTCTTCCAGCGAGTAAACCACCTCCTGCATTTCCTCTTCTTCTTCCAGCGCCTCTATTTTGGAGATCACGCCCGTCTGAACAAAAATATTAAGAGCGTCGGCGGTCGCCTTGTCCCGGCGGGAAAATGTTTCGGCGAATTTAATCTGCCGGCTGGAAAGATATTCGTAAAATTCGTTGATGATGTCGTTTAATTCATCCTGGGATATGCCGCGCCGGTCGTGGCTCAGAAGGCCGCTGGAGACCATGGCAAACGGTGTTACCACCGATACGTTGTTGATCTTCAAGACCACTTCATAACCTATTTTCCGATACAGGGACTGACGCTCATCAAGCGTCATTTCTTCGATAGGCTTTTCCTGGGCCTCCAGATATTCTTTCATGACAATCGGCTCGCCGATATTAATGTAGACCCGGCCGAAGCGTTTGCGGAGAATTTTGGTCGTTCTGATGATTTCCGCGGTGTTTTCCGGAACTTTCGGGGCGCCTGCAAGTTCGTTGAGATAGGCGCGCTCTTCGATGACACGGTCATAACCGATATAGACCGGCACGGCGGCGAGGTTTTCGCAATACCCGTCCTGAAAGGCCTGAATGATCATCGACAACAGGCCGTACCTGGGCATGACCATTTTCCCGGTTCTGCTGCGGCCCCCCTCGATAAAGAATTCCAGCGGCAGTCCTTCACGCAGAAGTGTGGCCATGTATTTGGTGAACACTTCACCATAGACCTCATTGCCGCGAAAACTGCGCCGGAGGAAAAAAGCGCCTGAACGCCTGAAGACATAACCAAGCGGGAAAAAGGAAAGATTGTTGCCTGCGGCAATAAACGGAAGTTGAATATTGTTTTTATAAAACACATAGGAAAGCAGCAGATAGTCAATGTGGCTGCGATGGCACGAGACAATGACAAAGGGCATTTTCTTGGACAGATTGCGGATGCGGGCCAGTCCCTCGGCATCGATCGACAAACCGTCATAAACCGTGTTCCACAGCCAGGTGAGCGCCTTTAACCAGATTTCGATAAAAGTCTCCTGATAGTCCGCGGCTATTTCATATAAATAACGGCGGGCGTCTTTGATGACGGATGAGGCATCCCTTTTGTGCCTGAGGGCATAGTCCTCCAGAAAATTTTTCAGTTTCGGATCCTGCATCACCATGCCCATTAGCTCGGCACGGGACTTCAACGCCGGGCCGACAATGGCCGTTTTTTCCTCTTCAATCCGGTCAATAAGCTCGCCGCGCAAGGCCTGGATCATTTCATTTCTGGTCAGCACCTGATTGTCCGAGAGGTATTCCTGCAGGTTCACCGGCTGCGTCGGAAGAACAAAAGCCTGGCGTGAGTAGCGGATAAAGGTGATCAGCCGCCGGATCGTGCCGGTATTCTCCATCTGTCCGAACAGGATGTTAAAAAGACTTTCATTTTCTTTTTCACGGCGCCTGCCGTAGGCGACAAGAACCGGCACAATGAAAATGGGAAAGGGCAATTCGGGCTGCAGGTCGATAAGGGTAGCCACCGCGTCCTGTGCGGAGGCGTATTCGATGAACTCGGACTCGCCCAGATGAATGACGACGCTTTGTTTGTTTGCCAGCTTCCCCGCCATGTAATCGAGTTTGCCCTGTCTGGTCGTGCGCTTTTTCCGAAAGCGGCGCAGAAAGGACGACCAGTAAAACTTCAGCATTTTGTTCATCGGCTGCCAAAAAGACATATTCATGCCGTGGCAGTACACCGGCCCGGGAAGGCTCACGCGGCCGGTAATCTCGGTAATGATCAGACTGTTTAGCTTGCTCCTTTGCTTGATCGCGTAAACAATGACACCCCTGCCGACAAGTTCTTTGAGCGCGTTGACTTCCTCATCTGCGATAGCGACGCGTGAAAGATAGAGCTTGGCCAGCCGGAACCGCCAGAAATCCTGTCTTTCGTAGACGCTTCCGGAATAGTATTCTTCATCGCGGTATTGAATTTTTTCGGGATCTTTTACACTCATAATATTGTCCCGTCTGCGGTACCGTAAACGTGCAGGTACTGACTAGACCTCTTTTTTTTGGAATTCGTCAGGAAAACGATCATTCATATAATTTTGCACATAAGCCCGCACGTCAATCGTGTTGTTGAAAGAGATCACCTTATGAAGCAGCTCCTTGGCTTCCGAAAGAGTCGCGTGCCGGATAATCCGCTTAATGCGTGGAATCGCCAGGTGATTCATGCTCAGCTCGTCTAGCTGCATACCAAGCAGTATCAGGCAGCACAGAGGGTCTCCGGCCATTTCCCCGCACATAGCCACGCGTATTCCCGCTTCATGCGCATGATCCACGATTTTTTTGATGAGTCGTAAAACCGCCGGATGCAGGGGTTCATAAAGGTACGACACCCTCTCATTGGAGCGGTCTATCGCCAGCGCATACTGGATGAGATCATTGGTGCCGATACTGAAATAGTCCACTTCCTTCGCCAGCTGATCGGCAATGATGGCGGCCGCCGGCACTTCAACCATTGCTCCTGTTTCCAGCTTTTCACCAATGGGCACACCCTGCGCAATCAGTTCATTACGCGCCTCTTCCATAAGCTTTTTTGCCTGGCGTATTTCCTCGACGCTGGAAATCATCGGGAAAAGAATCTTCACCGGGCCCAGGGCACTCACACGCCAGATCGCACGCAGCTGGGTTTTAAATATTTCCGGTTCTTTCAGACAAAAGCGGATCGCCCTCAAACCCATCTGCGGGTTTAATTCCCTGGCCTGCTTCTGGTATCTGGCAAACTTGTCACCGCCGAGGTCAAAGGTGCGGATGGTTGACCATTGTAGTTTTTTTTCAATAACGACCTGACGGTAATTATTGAAATGATCCTCTTCAGTCGGCAGGTCGTCGCGATAGATATAGAGAAACTCCGTCCGGTAAAGACCGATATGTTCCGCGCCATGGATAATGGCCGAAGGAATTTCTTCGATGAATTCGATGTTGCAGCCGATCCGTACACGGTAGTCGTCCTGCGTAACAGCCGGCTCGCGCGCGTACTTTAGATATTCCTCCCTTGTTTCGTCATAGTGGCGCTTCTTTTCCTCATAGCGCTTGAGCATGTCCGGATACGGATTGACCACGATCAACCCTGAGGTTCCATCCACGATGACATCATCGCCTGTCCGGGCAATGCGGGTGATATTATCCAGACCGACCACAGCAGGCAATTCCATGGATCTGGCCACAATCGCGGTATGCGAGGTACGCCCTCCACTGTCGGTTGCGAAGCCGACAATTTTATCCAGCTTCATCTGGGCCGTGTCGGCAGGTGACAGATCGTGGGATACGACCACGACGCCTTCAGTCCCCACTTCCCAAACCGTGTCGCGCTTTTCTCCGCTGAGATTTCGTAAAATCCTCTGAACGACGTATTGGACATCACTGATACGGCCGCTGATATAGGCGTCTTCCAGGCCTTCAAAAACCTGCCTGTAATGATCCAGCGTCATTCTCAACGCCCATTCGGCATTGACGCCCTCGTCGCGGATATAATCGATGGTGCGGTTGATGAATTTCTGATCCGACAAAAGCAGCACATGCACATCGATGATGTACATTGGCTCTGTCGTTTTTGTCTTTTCGAGGTTATCCTGAATTTCCAGAAGCTGGCGCGAGGATTCCGCGATGGCCTTTTTCAGACGTTCAATTTCCAGCGGGATCTCGGCGGAATCATTCAGGCGATAAAAGGATACCTGGGCGTCAAGCGGATCAAAACGGAACGCTTTGCCGATCACGATACCCGGCGAAACCCCGATTCCCTTAACAACGAAAGTTTTATCCTCCCGGTCGGTTGTCATGCTTTGTCTTAGTCTTCCCCGAATTTATTTTCAATCAACTCTTCAAGTTCCGCCAGGGCGTCCAAGGCATCATCCCCTTCGGCTGTCACAGTTATCATACCACCCATGGGACAGGCAAGCGTCAAAATACCCAGAATACTTTTACCGTTGGCTGTCTGGCCGTTGCGTTCAATGGATATCCGGGCCTGATATTTCCGGGCGGTGCGCACAAACTGCGCGGCCGCGCGTGCGTGCATACCCAGCTTATTTTTTAATTTGAATATTTTCATTTCCACCATGTAAACCATTCCTGACATGAAATAATCACCAACAGGATAACTCCTCCATACAATATGAAAATCTGCGATATTCCCCTGCGAAGCAAAAAAAGGAAGGCAAGGATGAGAGCCAGCATACCGGTACCGAAAAGCAGATGGCCTGCCCCGTCACCAATCGCCGCAAAGCCGGATAAAAGCCAGACGGCAAGCCCGGCCAGGACAGCAACCGAGAACCATCTTATCCGGATGGCCCAGGCGGGCAAAGCCATTTTGCGCAAAAACTCGACCCCCAGCTTGCCCCGGCGGTAGCCTTCGCTGAATCCCTTAAGCCTCACCCACAGGTGTGCCGGCGTGTAGCATAAGAGAAAGACAAGGGGAGCCCAGATAACTCCCAAAAGAGCGACCCATGTAGAAACGATACCCGCGCATGGTCTCATCGCCCCCCAGAAAAAAGTATCGCCGATGGCTGCGCACGGGCCGGCCAGACTGTTTTTAACCACTTCTATGTAAGCGGCATCCTCACCGTCGGGCCTGTCTTCCTCCATGCGGGCAATCGAGGCGATCAGAAGGGCGCTTAGATAAGGGTGGGTATTGAACATCTGCAGATGACGGCCGAGGAAATTTTCCTTGTCGTCGTCGGACATTTTTTTTGCATCCAAAAGGGGAATAAGCGAGTAAGTAAAGCCGAGATTCTGCATCCGCCGGAAGTTCACGGCGCAATGAATGAAAAACGATCTGAGTAATACTTTGATCAGGGCTCCTCTTTTCATCGTTTGACTTTCAACATATTGATCTTGAACAGGTTCCTGTCTAATGCGTGCCGCAGGAACTAACACAGTCACCACTTTAAGTCAATGTATTGTATCGGCTCTTTACCACATCCGGGCGTGGCCGTCCCTCAGGACGGCAACTGCAAAACTCTCAATGAAGTTCAGTCACTGGGATAGGCAAAATATCTTAATTTTTCTTGACAGCAGTTTTTTTTGCTGTTAAGGACACGCCGGTTTCAACAGCCGACCGAACGCTTGAGAATTTTTCTTTGCATGCACTATCGCCTGCAAAAATCCTCAACAAATAAAGATTTAGTTAAGGGGGTCAAACAAAATGCTTTGTGATACTGTTAAAAAAGGGGTGGAATGCGGCTTTATGAGTAAAAAAGGCTGCAGTTACCTGGGAGGCAGCTGCCACCCGGTCGTTGACCAATGCAATGACTGCAATAAAATTTCTGAATTCGAAACAGGCAGGTACTGCAAGGTATACCCGGAACCGAAGGTCAAATGGATAACCGGCAACTGCCCGTCCGCCTCTCATATAAAACTCGAGATCAAGGAAGCCCAGAAGATCAATCCGATGAAGGTTTCCAAAAGAGGCGGCAAAAAATAAAAACGAGATGTCAGAAAAACTTAAAAAAAGCCGGCCTTCGAGCCGGCTTTTTCAGCTTATCATTTTCCTGATTCGCTGCAATTCTTTCTTGATTAAAACTAATTTATCCAAATGAGTTTCCCCGGTCTCCACAGGAGACTCACGCATTTTCAAAAGCTGCTTTTTTGCCCCGCTGATGGTGAAACGCTGCTGATATAACAAATTGCGGATGGTGAGGAGCTCTTCAACATCTTTTCTCCTGTAGAGCCTCTGGGCGGCCTTTGTCCTTACCGGCCGGACGGTTTTAAACTCAGTTTCCCAATAGCGGATCACGTACGGCTCGACGCTGAGGATCTTGCTCACCTCGCCAATACGGAAATAAGCCTTTTCGGGAATGACACTGTCCATACAATTCCTGAATTTTTACACGGAGAAAATAGACCACCGAAGCCACAGGCGCTAAAGAGGGCTTTCGCAGAATCTGAAACCGGCGGCATTGGCAGGCAGAAGATTAGCCGTTTATTGATTTACGCAATACCTGCGAGGATTTGAATGTAAGAACACGGCGAGCGGTGATCGATATTTCCTCTCCCGTCTGAGGATTCCGGCCCCGTCTGGAGCGTTTTTCCTTGACTACGAAATTCCCGAACCCGGAAATCTTGACCACCTCACCATCAGCCAGGGTATCTTTGATGATATCAAATACCGCCTCAACGATTTCCGCCGCTTCCTTTTTGGAAAAACCGAGTTTTTCGTAGACATGCTGGATAATATCGATTTTTGTCATTTCCTCTCCTCCGTTTTTAACATCGTCTGTGCTGTCAGGATCTTATTTTCGCTCCGGTCACTTTTATCATGTTTTGCACGATTTTTTCGTGAACAGAGCTGATTTCCGCATCTGTTAAAGTCCGGTCCGGCGCCCTGTAAGAAAATCTCAACCCCAGACTTTTGGTTCCCGCTTCGAGCCCCTTGCCCTCGTATTTATCAAAAATCACCACATTTTCAAGTAAATCTTCAACCTGACCGTTAATAATTTCGAGCATCTCCGCCGCTTCCATGTCGGCTCGAACAACAAAAGCGACGTCGCGCACAACAGCCGGGAACTTGGATATTTCCCGGTAAACAATTTTCCCGCCAATGAGCTCATTTAGTAAATCAAGATTGATTTCAAATATATAGGCCATGTTTTTAATGTCCATCTGCTTGAGGACATCAGGATGGACTTCCCCCAGATACCCGAGTTCCACTCCCCGGCACACAACCCGGCACGAGCGGCCGGGATGCAGGAAAGGTTCCGTCATTTTAGCCTCATAGCGGCATGACTCCACTTTCAAATCATAAAAAACATTTTCCAAAGCCCCTTTAAGGTCATAAAAATCAACCGCTTTATTACCACCCCAGAGGTCATCGGATATTTTCCCGGTTAGAAGCCCCGCCACGATGTTTTTCTCATGAGGCAGCTCGCCGGTTTTAGTGTAGAAAAAAGATCTGCCAATTTCAAATATTTTAAGATTAAAAGAAGAATTATTAATGTTTTTCTTTAAGGTTTCCAAAAGACCGTAGGCCAGGGTCGTGCGCATTACCGATTGCTCTTCGGTAAGAGGATTTTTTATGACGACGAAGTTGCGCCTCTTGTCGTCATGCCCCAACAGCAAATGGTCCACGCTTGCAGGCGACGTGAAGCTGTAGTTGATAATCTCCGAATAGCCGCAGCCGGTGAGTGTCTGGCGGATTTTCTCTTCCAGGCCAAGGCGTGAAATGGCGCTCATTTCGCTGGCGGAGGCAAGCGGCAGAGAAGACGGCACGCGATCGTATCCGTATAAACGGACAATTTCTTCAATCAGGTCAATTTCTCTTTCTATATCCACCCGTGCCGATGGTGGCTCGACCAAATATTTTCCTCTCCCGCTTGCGGCCACTTTCATCCCGATACTCTTAAGGATCCTGAGTGCCTCTTTCACCTCAATGTCGGTACCGGCAACGCTGCGCAGCCGCTCCAGGCGCAGGAGAATTTTTTCCGTCCTTTTTATTTTTCGGGGATATGCGTCAAGATAGTTTTTACACACATTACCGCCGGCAAGCTCTGCGATCAGTTGCGCCGCCCGGTCAAGCGATCGGAGCACGCCTTCCGGATCAATTCCCCGTTCAAAGCGAAAAGCTGCATCGGTGGGCATGCCCAGGCGTCTGGCGGCGCGGCGGATTGCCGAAGGACTGAAATAGGCGCTCTCCAGAAAAATGACGTTTGTGTCATCTTTGACTTCAGAATTAAGGCCGCCCATGATTCCGCCTATGGCCACCGGCTTTTTACCGTCGCAGATCAGTGTCGTTCCTTCCGGAAGGGTATGGCTTTTCCCGTCGAGGGAAACAAAAACCTCGTTTTTTTCCGATCCGCGCACGACAATCCTTCCCTCCTCCAGAAAACGGAAGTCGAAAGCGTGCAGCGGCTGCCCCGCCTCGAGCATGACAAAGTTTGTCACGTCAACCACGTTGTTGATTGCGCGCAGTCCGGCCGCTTCCAGTCTGGTTTTGAGCCAAACGGGCGAATCCGCTATCTTCACGTCCTTAATCATACGTGCCGTATAGCGCGGACACAAATCATCATCGACAATGGTCACGGACGACAGCGAGGTGATATCTTCAGGAGATTCTTTAATGCGGACACGAGGCAGACGAATTTTTTTCCCGGTGAGAGCTGCCACTTCCCGGGCCACACCGATCATGCTCAGGCAATCGGAGCGGTTGGGCGTGACACTTATGTCCAGTACCGTGTCCCCGATATTCAGAGCTTCCTCGAGAGGCATCCCCGGTCGTAAATCACCGGGCAGCTGCATGATGCCCGAGGCGTCGTCGCCGATTTCCAATTCCTCTTCCGAGCAGAGCATGCCGTCGGATTTCTCACCGCGTAAAAGAGTCGATTTAATAGTGTAGCCGCCTGGTATCACCGCCCCGACTTTAGCCAGGGGGGCTGTGTCTACTTCTTTAACGTTTGGCGCCCCGCAGACAATTTGATATGTCTGCGTCCCGTCGCTCACTTCACATATAGAGAGCTTATCCGCGCCCGGATGCTGCTTTACAGATAAAATCCTGGCAACGACAACGCCTGAGAATTTCGGCTCAATCGTTTTTATTTCCTCCACTTCAAGACCGGACATGGTGAGCATTTGTGCCAGTTCCTCGGGGGAAGCATCGATATCAACATAGTCTTTGAGCCATTTGAGACTGACGAGCATGAGACGGGACTCTCCTAGAATTGCCTGAGAAATCTAATGTCATTTTCAAATAAAAGGCGGATGTCCGATATACCATATTTGAGCATGGCTATACGCTCCAGCCCCAGTCCGAAAGCAAAACCGGAATATACTTCTGGGTCGTAGCCGACGTTTTCAAAAACAGCCGGATCAACCATACCGGAACCTAAAATTTCCAGCCAGCCGCTGTGCCCGCATACGCGGCAGCCTCTGCCGGCACACATCACACAGCGGATATCCACTTCCGCCGACGGTTCGGTAAAGGGAAAAAAACTGGGACGAAATCGCAAAGTAGTATCGTCTCCGAACACTTTTTTCAAAAAAGCGGTCAACGTGCCTTTCAGGTCGGCAAAACTGACCATGCGGTCCACCAGCAGACCTTCAATCTGGTGGAACATAGGTGTGTGGGAAACATCTGAATCGCGCCGGTAAACGCGTCCGGGCGATAAAATGCGCACCGGCGGTCTGACTTTTTCCATGACCCTGACCTGGACCGGCGAGGTGTGCGTCCGCAGAACGGTTTTTTCTTCGATATAAAAGGTGTCCTGCATGTCCCGGGCGGGGTGGTCCGGGGGAATGTTGAGGGCCTCAAAGTTATAATAATCAAGCTCCACTTCCGGCCCCTCGACCACTGCAAAGCCGAAAGAGGCGAAAATGTCGCAGATTTCGCGCAATACCTGAGTTACGGGATGAACGCGGCCCGGCCTGATGGCTCTGCCGGGCATGGTGACATCTATTTTCTCATGGGCCAGAGCCTGCTCTTTGCGGCCTTCGGCCAAACCCTGGAGGGCTTCGTCGATTTTCTTTTCCAAGAGGGTTTTAACTTCGTTGCAACGTTTGCCGAAAAGAGGTTTTTCATCGGCCGGAACCTGTGAAATGTTCCTGAGCAAACCAGTCAAAAACCCTTTGCGGCCCAGATATTTCGTCTTCACAGCAAGAATAGCGTCTTCCGAGACGGCGTTTTTCAGTTCGGCGAGCGCTTCTTTTTCCAGCTGTTGAATGTCTGCGATCATGCCGCCTGCTCACCTTTTACCGTTGCCACGACCGAAGCAAAGGCCTGCGGGTCGTTGACCGCCAGCTCAGCCAAAATCTTGCGATCCAGTAAGATATCGGCTTTTTTCAATCCGTTGATGAGACGGCTGTAGGAAATATCGTTCATCCGGGCGGCGGCGTTGATGCGCGCTATCCACAGAGCACGGAACTCACGCTTGCGGACCCGGCGGTCGCGATACGCGTAGTTCAAGGCCTTGTTCACCGCTTCTGTGGCGGTGCGCAAGAGGCGGCTGCGGGCGCCGAAAAAGCCCTTCGCCCTTTTTAAGATCACTCTTCTTCTTTTACGGGCGGTAACGCCCCTTTTTACCCTTGACATGATTTTTACTCTCCTGTGTTAATTAAAACTGTAACCTGTGAAAAATCTACAGGTAAGGAATCAGCCTTTTAATGGCGCTTTCATTTGCGGGGTGTACCAGAGCCGCTTTACGCAAACCACGTTTCCTCTTTGTAGTCTTTTTAGTGAGGATGTGGCTGGCAAAGGCCCTGCTTCTTTTCACTTTACCGCCGGCGGTAATTTTGAAGCGTTTGGCCGCCCCTCTGTGTGTTTTCATTTTTGGCATGTCATCACCTCTTTATTTTTTGACGCTAATTTATTTTTTTGGGTGAAACGACCATGATCATGTTTCTGCCTTCGAGCTTCGGTTCCTGATCAATCACACAATCATCGGCCAGTTCCGCTTTAATTTTTTCCATCACGTTCCGTCCCAGATCGGCAAAGGCGATTTCACGTCCGCGGAACATCATTGTTATTTTCACCTTGTCATGCTGCTGGAGGAACTTTTTAACATGCTTAATTTTCACCTGGAGGTCGTGCGCTTCCGTCTTTGGCCTCAGGCGGATTTCCTTCACATGAATAACCGTTTGGCTTTTTCTGGAATCATGGATTTTCTTACTCTGCTTGTAGCGGTATTTGCCATAGTCCATGATCTTGCAGACAGGAGGATCGGCATTGGCGGAAACTTCCACCAAATCCAGTCCGGCTCTTTCCGCGTGGGCGATCGCCTCATCAAGCGTCAAAATTCCCAGCGACTGGCCTTCCTCGCTGACAACCCTTACCGTTTGCGACCTTATCTCCCTGTTGACTCTCAAATCCTTAGCTATATGTCACCTCCCGAAATAACTTTGAATATCACTTATAATTTTCGCACATCTCACGCACCAGCGCAATAAATTGGTCTACCGGCATCGCCCCCAGGTTACGCCCGTCACGAAACCGCGGGGCAACAGTCTGTGATTCCACTTCCCTGTCGCCGATGACCAGCATATAGGGAACTTTCTGCATCTGCGCCTGGCGGATTTTATACCCCAGCTTCTCATTTTCAAAATATTTTTCGCTGCGCACGCCGGCGTCCATTAGTTTGGCATGCACCGTTTCGGCATATTCAATGTGCCTGTCGGTAACGGTGAGCAGCATGCTCTGCACCGGCGAGAGCCATACCGGAAACGCGCCCGCGTAATGTTCTATCAAAACACCCATAAACCTTTCGATTGCCCCCAGGATAACGCGGTGAAGCATGACGGGACGATGCTTTTCGCCGTCTGCCCCTACATAGGTTAAATCAAACCTTTCCGGCAGGGTGAAATCGCACTGAATCGTGGCGCACTGCCACTGTCGTTTCAAAGCATCTTTGAGCTTGAAGTCTATTTTCGGTCCGTAAAAGGCCCCGTCTCCTTCATTGACCTCATAGTTTATTTTGTTTTCCTTTAGGGCGCTTTCCAGCGCGCCGGTGGCCAGTTCCCAGTCTGAATCCGACCCGATCGATTTGTCCGGTCTGGTGCTTAATTCCACTTCATACTCAAATCCGAAAACACCCATGGCGTAATTGACAAAATCGGCAATGGCACGGATTTCGTCGTTTAGCTGATCCGGACGGCACAGAATATGGGCGTCGTCCTGGGTGAATTGGCGCACCCTGAGCAGGCCGTGGAGCACACCGGTTTTTTCGTGACGATGCACCGTACCAAGCTCGAAATAACGCAGCGGCAGATCGCGGTAGCTGCGAATTTTGGACTTGTAAATGAGCATGTGCGACAAACAATTCATCGGCTTGATCCCGTAGACCTGTTCATCGACTTCAGTAAAGTACATGTTTTCGCGGTAATGGTCAAAATGTCCGGACTTTTTCCACAGCTCGGATTTAAGTATCTGCGGCCCCATGACCATGTCGTAACCGCGCTTAATATGCTCTTTCCTCTCCCATTCCTCGATAAGGTAGCGAAGCATCATCCCCCGGGGGTGGAAAATTACCAGACCCGCGCCCGCCTCTTCGCTTATCTGAAATAAATCAAGTTCCCTGCCCAGCCGCCGGTGATCGCGCTTTTTAGACTCTTCGAGCAAGGCCAGATGCTCCTTGAGGCCCGCTTCGTCGGCAAAGCTTGTGCCGTATATGCGTTGAAGCATTTTATTGCGTTCATCGCCCCGCCAGTAGGCACCCGCGACATTCAGGAGTTTGAACGCCCTGACCATGCCGGTTGACGGAACATGCGGGCCGCGGCATAAATCGATGTAATCACCGTCTTTATAGATGCTCACGACCCCGACGTCCGCCGGCAGATCGTTAATGAGCTCTACTTTGTAATCCTCCCCGCGCCCGGCAAACAACTCAATCGCCTCACTACGGTGAAGTTCTTCCCGGATAAAGGGATAATCGGCAGCGCATATCTCCCGCATCCGGTTTTCTATTTTTTCCAGGTCGTCGGGAGTAAAGGTCTGGGCATATTCAAAATCATAGTAGAAACCGTCTTCAATCGAGGGGCCGATTGCCACTTTAACCCCTTCGAAAATATCCTGAACCGCATGTGCCATGACATGAGAGGTGCTGTGGCGAAGTATGGCAAGCCCCTCCCGTGAAGAAACATCGACCGGCTCGACCGTGCAATCTTCCGTCAGGCGGTAGCCCAGATCCACCGGCGTGCCTTTTACTTTTGCGGCCACGGTGCCGCGAGATAAATCCTGATTCCAGCTTTTAATCGCTTCCCCGGCGGTTACGCCGGTGGAAAATATCCGCGACTCTCTATCAGGAAACTCTACTTTTATCTCCATCACAACACCTGGTTGACAAGATGCACGCCTGTGCGTCATTTGAAAAGGGCATCACCATGTCGCTGATGCCCTTTTCTTAATTTGCGTTTACGGCATATGCGCGTTTACAAACAAATGGTAGGCAAGCAGGGATTTGAACCCTGGACATCCACCGCGTCAGGATGGCGCTCTCCCCCTGAGCTACTTGCCTTCATGGCCTAAGATTTCCAAAGCGCGGAAATCTGTGATTCTTTAATGAGCCTCTGCCGCCGCTTTGGCCGGGGCGGCAAAGATGGGACGGGTGTGATCCGCCTTCAACTTACGAGCATGGTGGAACTAGCAGTAAAACGCTTATGTGTCAAGTAAATATCTCATTTTAAGTCCTCTTTGGCACCGGATTGATTGAGGATCCGCACTCCCCGGACAATATAAACCAGACACGATAAAACGGTTATCACGGCCGTGGCCAAGAACAGCCAGTTGAGCCAGAATTTTCCGTAATCCGAAAAAAATTCTCTGTGCAAAAGAGTGAAAAAAATTGTCGCTATCTGCAGGGCGGTGGTCATCTTGCTGATGACGGCGGGCTTTATTTCATAGGCAATAGACATCAAATTCAGGATCGCGATCCCCGTGAGAATCATAAAATCGCGGCTGATGACGATTACAGCCAGCCATCCTGGAATAAGGCCGTAGATAGCCAGCGTGATGAAGCTCGCGGCCAGAAGCAGCTTGTCCGCGATAGGGTCGAGATAGGCTCCCAGCGTGGTCTGGCACTTAAGCAGCCGCGCCAATGCGCCATCCAGGGCATCGGTCACTCCCGCAACAACAAAGGTGATAAGCGCCTTGTCATAATCAGACTGAATCAGAAAAATGACAAACACGGGAACAAGGATTATCCGTAATAACGATAAAAAATTTGGAATGTTCATAAATCGATGGAGGTATTTGTCGATGAATTTTATTTATGCAATACAGATGAAACCCATCACACGGGATTTATCCTCTCAGTTGCGGTCCGTAAGGAAGGCTCTCCAGGACTTTAGCGACCGTCTCCTCCAGAACGGACTCGAGCGAACCGCGCGTTTTCATATCCAGCCTGTCGCGAAACAAATCAAAGCTGCGGCATGTTGCCCTGTGGCGCGCCGCCCAGAGGATCTCACCGGTTTCCGTGCTGCGCAATTCGCAAGCAAGAGATACGGTGACAGGCGCATAGAACAATCGTTTTGATGCCGTGTTTTCCAGAATTGAACATTGCATGGCGGCATCCGGCATTGACTGATTCCGGTCTGTCCGGGAGGTCACAGCATTTCCCTGGAAAGCAGCGACCGGCGGATAGCCTTTGAAATGAAGCTCTTTCAGTAATTTATCTTTCAAAATACGCGATATTTCAGCATCTTTTGGCGCACAGGCCACCGGCAGCAAGGCAATGACGCTGACATTGTCCGGTGTGGCGGGCTTATTCACCACCTGAGGCTCCCGTGCTGCGCAGGCAAGCATACAAATAAACAAAGCAGCACAGATTGCAGGCAAGAAAACTCTTGCTTTCATGATTCCCCCCTTTTGATCCTGAGTATTATCCGGACCCCATCCTGATGATAGCCGAACTCCTCGACGACATAGTTTCCCGATTGTTCAATCTGAGCCAAAAAATGTTGCATCTCCGCCAGCACAATAAGATCGAAATCGGCCCTTTGCCATCCCAGGCGGCAGGGATAGGGGCTTTTTACAACTTTGGGCATACTTTGCAAAAAAGTCCGGAATCCGATGAAATCAGAATATCTTTTAACGCCATCAATGGACAAAAAAACGGCCGTGCCTTCCACTGAGGAGTGCTGTGGCAGAAACCCCATTTGTATGAGATCTTCTCCAAGAAGCTTTTCGAGAACCAGAACCTGTGCCTCTACCTCGTATGAATCCTGGTGTCTGTTTTCTGATACGATCCGGTAGTTTCCTATATAGCGATCCACCCTGCCGGCCAGAGCTTCTTTAGCCGCGCCAAGCTTGTCAGTATAATTTTTATCTGTAACGATACGCTCGGCCGTACGGAGAAGGGCCTTTTCAAGGGCGTCTCTCACAGCTTCGCTGCGGGCAAGGGCTTCGTCTTCCTTGACGATCTCGGCACGCCCTTCAACCAGAAGTGCAACACCTTCCGCCACGGCTGTAGCGGAGGACAAACCACTCATGCAAAGCAGAATAAATAAAACTGATAAGAGCGATCTCTTCATAATCTAATCATTGCCCTGTGCCCGTCGGACGCCGTGTGTTTTCAGCTTTTCAATTTCCTCCCTGATAATCCGCCCGGCAATATCAGGTATTATTTCTCTGGCGATTCTTTCGATAATCTCCGTGATATTTTTTATCAGGGCCTCATTGAAGCGGGCATGAGCGGGATCGTCGACGATATCCGTCAGATCATGGACTCGTGCGCGGCTTGTGTGGCCCGGTGTGCTTTGCTCGTAGCTGCGGCCGTCAATCATGACCATCTCACCGGGGGATTTCCTCTCAGCCGCGTGCGCCGGGCCGCTTTGCTTTTCCTCGTACAATTCGGTCAGCTCGTAAATATTGCCGCCCGGATCCGTCCGGTTTTCATCGTTCATGGACTGCCATCCCCCGACTTTAAGCACTGACACAAAATCATTCGTCTTTAGCCGATTCGGTCATGCAGTTACCACAGCGACATCAACTCTTCAAGCATTATATAAGGAAGTTCATGACGGTTTTTTACCGGCGAAGCGTCCCAGTTTAACCGCTATGTCATAAACTGTATTTCTGGCGACTCCGGTCCGATTCGTTATCTCGCGGACAGCGTCGCGAAGCGAAGTGCCGGGGTCGGTAAAAGCATCCATCAGCATTTCACGGATTTCGTCATCCGTCGGCGTCCGTTCACCCTGAGATGCCCCTTCAATTATCAGGGTGTATTCACCTTTTTCCTTAACCTGATCGAGGTCGAACATCCCGGAAAGCACCCCCCGCCTTACCTCTTCAAAAACCTTGGTCAGTTCCCGCGTCAACACGATCTTTCTGTCTCCGAGAATATCGTGCATGTCTTTCAGGGACGCGCTGATTCTTTTGGGAGATTCGAAAAATATGATGGTTCTGGCCTCATGGCGCAGGGTTTCAAGGAGTTTGCGTCGTTTGTTTTCTCTCGACGGTAAAAAACCCGAAAACAAAAAGCTCTCCGCGTGGAAACCGGATACAGACAAAGCGGCGCTAACCGCCGATGCGCCGGGAACCGGAACGACCCGGATTTTATGGCTGTGGGCCTGTTCCACAAGGTGAGAACCGGGGTCTGAAATACCGGGAGTGCCCGCATCTGAAATATAGGCGACCGCCGCACCTTCCTGAAGCCTGGCAATAATCATCCGGCTTTTTTCTTTTTCGTTGTGTTCATGGAGACTGACCACTCTGGTGAAAATATTGTGGGCGCCAAGCAGAATCTTCGCCCGGCGCGTATCCTCGGCGGCAATCAGATCCGCTTCTTTGAGGATACGAATCGCCCGGAGTGTGATGTCTTCCAGATTACCGATGGGCGTGGCCACCACATAAAGAATACCCTGTTTTTCTTCACCTCTGTTCACCATGGCGCCTTTATAACACACTTTAGTATTGACATCCGTGAGTTTCAGTTTTAATAGCAAAGACGCAATCAAAATTCTACCGGGAATAAGCATAACGAGATGGTCAAAAGAATACTGATTACCGGCGGCGCAGGCTTTCTAGGCTCCCACCTGTGCGAACGGCTCATCGATGACGGACATGAAGTTCTATGCCTTGATAACTTTTTTACCGGCAGCAAAAGCAATATCGCACATCTGCAGGGACATCCGCGCTTTGAACTTATCCGTCACGACATTATCAATCCGATATATCTTGAAGTGGAGGAAATCTACAATCTGGCCTGCCCCGCCTCCCCGGTGCACTACCAGTACAATCCCATAAAAACAATCAAAACCAACGTGATGGGCGCGATCAATGTATTGGGGATCGCCAAAAGAACAAAGGCGAAGCTCCTGCAGGCCTCAACCTCGGAAGTATATGGCAACCCTGATGTGCATCCTCAGGAAGAATCCTATTGGGGGCGCGTCAATCCTGTCGGTGTACGCAGTTGTTATGACGAGGGTAAAAGGGCGGCGGAATGCCTGATGATGGATTATCGCCGTCAAAACGGTGTCAATACCAAAATTGCCAGAATATTTAACACCTACGGTCCGCGCATGGCGGTCAATGACGGTCGTGTGGTAAGCAATTTCATCGTCCAGGCCCTGCGGGGTGAGAACATAACCATTTACGGGGACGGCACTCACACACGTTCATTTTGCTACTGTGATGATCTGATCGAAGGAATAATCAGGCTGATGAATACGCCTGACGACTTTTCCGGTCCGGTTAACCTGGGCAATCCCGGCGAATTCACCATCCTTGAGCTGGCAAAAACAATCGTCAGCATGACAGGCTCTTCCTCGGAAATCGTTTTTCAACCGCTGCCGCCTGATGATCCGGCACAGCGCCAGCCGGACATCTCCCTTGCCCGAAAGGTGCTGGGCTGGCAGCCTCGTATCGAACTCCGGGAAGGGTTGGTAGAGACAATCAGGTATTTTCAGGAAATTCTCAAAACAGACAAATAACAGGAGGATTGATCCAACAAATGAAGTTTAAAAAGAGAATTCTGGGGATAGGCGCAGGGTATGTGGGTGCGCCTACCATGGCCATGATTGCTTATAAATGTCCCGACTACAGGGTAACCGTCGTCGATATCAACCCTGAACGTATCGAGGCGTGGAATTCCGACCATCTCCCGATTTACGAGCCGGGGCTGGAGGAGATCGTCACCAGGACCCGCGGCCGTAATCTGTTTTTCTCCTCGGATGTCGAAGGGCAGATCAGGGAAAACGACATTATTTTCGTATGCGTCAATACCCCGACCAAAACTTTCGGCGCCGGTGCCGGCATGGCCGCCGATCTGCAGTACTGGGAAAAGACGGCCAGGCAGATCCTGGATAATGCCGAATCATCAAAAATCGTTGTTGAAAAAAGCACCCTGCCGATTAAGACCGCTCTGGCGATGGAGCGGATTTTATCATCGGGTAAGGGAAAAATTAAGTTCGATGTGCTCTCCAGCCCGGAATTCATGGCGGAAGGCACAGCCGTGCGTGATCTGGAATATCCTGATCGAGTGCTCATCGGTTCACGGGAAACAAAAAGCGGTCTTGCCGCCAGGGCCGAATTGGTGGAAATTTTTTCCCGCTGGGTGCCGCCGGAAAAAATCATCACTTCCAACGTATGGAGCGCGGAGCTCTCCAAACTGGTGTCCAACGCTTTTCTGGCCCAGCGTGTCTCTTCGATCAACTCCATTTCCGCCCTTTGTGAAAAGACGGATGCGGATATCAGCGAGGTTGCCTACGCGGTGGGAATGGACACCCGCATCGGGGCGAAATTTCTCAAAGCAGGTGTCGGTTTCGGCGGCTCCTGTTTTAAAAAGGACATCTTAAACCTGGTTTATCTGTGCGGTCATTACGGCCTGCCGGAGGTCGCCTCATACTGGGAGAGCGTGGTCAGGATTAATGAATACCAGCAGGATCGTTTTGTCTCCACGATTTTGAACGCCATGTTCAATACGCTGGCAGGGAAAAAAATATGTATCCTGGGCTTCGCCTTCAAGGCCGATACGGGCGATACGCGTGAAAGCCCGGCCATCAATATCACGCGCAAACTGCTGGCTGAACATGCGGAGGTTGTCATTTCAGACCCCAAGGCGCTGGCCAACGCACGCATTGACCTGGCCGATGCCGGGGGGAAAATCAGTTTCATTGAAGATCCCTATCAGGCGGCCGCCGGCTGCCACGCTCTGGCAGTGCTGACTGACTGGGAACTGTACCGGAAACTTGATTACCGAAAAATATTCAACAAGATGGTCAAGCCGGCATTTTTGTTTGACGGCCGTAACATCATCGATCACCACAAATGCTTTGAAATCGGCTTCAATGTCTTTCCAATCGGCAAGCCCGCTTTGTCGCGCCTGTAGAATAGGAGAAAGCCCTCAATCCGGGGTGAAATCAAAGGCGTTCGGTATGAGGCGGACTTCGTTTCCGGAAGGCAGCATCAGTATCGCGACGATGTCAAAACGCGCGCGTGAGCCGATCAATTTTTTTTCCTGAAGATACCACAGGGCCAGGTGCGATATTTTTTTTTGCTTTTTTGAGCCCACGGCCTGTTCGGGGTAGCCAAGTGCGACGGATTTGCGGGTTTTAACTTCAACAAAAACCAGCTCGTTTTTATCCCTCGCGACAATGTCGATCTCGCCTATCGGGCAGCGATAATTTTGTTCGATAATCCGGTAGCCTTTTTTCTTCAGATAGGCCAGGGCGATCTTTTCACCCTCTTTTCCCGTTTCAATTGCGCCTGTGTGTTTCGCCCCGTCCATCAGGGGTGCCCCTGCTCCGGCTTCGTCCGGCAGGAATCCGCGTCTTTGAGGCGGAAGGAGCGCCGGTGAATCTTGCACATACCCGCTTCTTTCAGAATCCGGCGGTGCTCGGCCGTGCCGTAACCTTTGTTCTTGAGAAAATTATATTGCGGAAACTGGCGGTGGTATGCTTCCATGATCCTGTCGCGGGTCACCTTAGCCACGATGGACGCGGCGGCAATCGAGATGCTGCGCGCGTCACCTTTCACCAGCGTTTTTTGGGGCGTTTCAAGTGAGATCTGATTAAGTCCGTCCAGAAGGATGAAATCAGGCGCCGGAGAAAGCCCAAGCACCGCCTCGCGCATGGCCACGAGGGATGCCTGCAGAATATTGATGCGATCGATAACGTCGGCCTCGACAACGCCCACGCCTACCGCCAGCGCATCCTGCGAGACGACATCGTAGAGCCGGTCCCGGCTGCACGGGGAAAGAACCTTGGAATCGTTGATCTGTGGATTGACATACATTGGAGGAAGGATCACGGCCGCCGCCACGACAGGTCCTGCCAGTGGCCCCCGTCCCGCTTCGTCTACACCCGCCACAAGCCGGTAGCCTTCAGCATAAGCGATAGTTTCAAAAGTGTTCATCGCGAAAACGGGAAAGCCCCTGTCTGATCGTTAGCCCGGGGATATCGATCCAACCGGCGGCCCCGGCACGACAACCGTGCGCGTTCGTAATTACAAGTCCGTACTCAGGCCGCTTCAGCTGTGCGCGCGCTCTTTGATCCTTGCTTTTTTACCGCGCAGACTCCTCAGATAGTAAAGGCGTGAGCGGCGTACCGCACCTTTAGTCACGACTTCTACACGGTTGATGATCGGGGAATGAGTGGGGAAGGTTCTTTCCACGCCCACACCGTAGGAGACCTTCCTGACCGTAAAACTCGCCCGGCTGCCGCCGCGGCGCTTGCGAATCACGACACCTTCAAAAGCCTGAATTCTCTGCTTCTGACCTTCGATAATCCGTACATATACTTTAACCGTATCACCCGCTTTAAAATCAGGAATATCACCCCGCATTTGTTCTTTTTCGATCTGCTCCAAAACGTTCATTTTAAATTCCTCCCGCTTCTGACGCAATATATATCAAATTGTTGTTACCCTGTCTAAAATAACGGCCACGGCGGAGCGCACCGCCAGATGATTGTAACCGTCCTTTCCCCTGATCGGCTCCAGACGGTGATCAGCCAGCTTCAATACGTCTTTGGCAATGCCGGAGCCTGTACCAAAAATCAACAGATAAGGCAACGGATTCCTGACCATTTTTTGGCGAAGTTCGCCGCAGGTCAGGATATTGCCTTCGAAATTGGCCCCGGTGGCGACAACCTCGGGCCTGCGTCCATGGACTTGCTCAATTTCCAGGAGCACCTCATCAAGGGTGGCCCTGAGAGCCACTTTTTCGAATGCCTCTTTCCGGCAGGGATTATGATCTGCACCATAGCCCTCACGCCAGTGCCTCATGATACGCTCCGCCAGTCGCCGCTGCGCCTCCGCCGGATTGACGATGTAAAATTTTTCCGCCCCGAATGTTTTTGCGCTCCGGGCAATATCATGAATATCTGTATTGGCAATGGCCGTCGTCACGGTCCTGCCTGTCTTATCGATCACCGGGTAGTGTAAAAGAGCAATATAGAACACACTTGCCCCGGCGGGCTGCCCGGGCGGGTGTGTCTGTGCCGGAAAAAGTTGCACTTCGTACCTCATACAAGCCTGAAAATCAAGACTTTATAACTGTCCCAGTTTGATTTTTTCCAAAATATTTTTATCTGCGGTGGTGAGCTCGATCTTTTCAAGCAAATCCGGCCTTCTGGTCCAGGTTCTTTTAAGAGCGGCGACCCGCTGCCATTCCTCTATCCTGGCATGATGACCGGTCAGGAGCACCTCCGGCACGGCCCAGTCATTATACTCAGCCGGTCTGGTGTATTGTGGATATTCCAGAAGGCCGTGTGAAAATGATTCCGCTGTTGCTGAAGCATCGTTTCCCAGCACGCCGGGGATCAGCCTGGAAACAGCATCGATGATCACCAGGGCAGCGAGTTCCCCACCGGTTAAAATATAATCGCCTATGGATATTTCCCTGTCCGCCAGATGTTCGCGTATTCGTTCATCCACCCCTTCATAGCGTCCGCAAATAATCACAATCTGCTTACGGGAGGCCAGTTCGGCGGCAATTTTCTGGTTGAAGGATTCCCCCTGTGGTGTCATCAAAACCACGAGCGGATCAAGCTCCGGACGCACAACCGAGGCAAGCGCCCTGGCCACCGGCTCCACTTTCATAACCATGCCGCAGCCCCCTCCGTAGGGCGCATCGTCCGTCATGCGGTGTTTGTCTTCGGCCCAGTCTCGTATATCGTGCAGACCGACTTCGATCAGCTCTTTTTCGCGCGCTTTCTTCAAAAGGCTGTAATCAAGCGGGGAGTGAAGCATCCGGGGAAAAACGGATAGAACATCAAATAAAATCACGACGTCAGTTCCTCAGGCAATTTAACCGTAATTTTTCGCAGGGAAAGATCTATATCCTCGATGACTTCGGCAATGGCAGGAATGAGCACTTCAGTGCCTTCGCCGCGGCAGACATAGACATCGTTGGCGCCGGTGGGAAGTATCGCCGCCACGCGGCCCAAATGACGGCCCTGAAGCGTGTATACATCCAGCCCGATAATGTCCTGCCAGTAATATTCGCCTTCGTCAAGCGGCCCGAGATGATCACGCGGCAGCAAAACCATGGCTCCCACCAGTTTTTGCGCCGCGTCTATATCGCTGATACCTTTGAGCTCCAGAAAGAAGTGGCGTCCGGCAGGACTGATTTTGTTAATTTCGTAACGCTTTTCCTGACCGGACGCATTCCCGAGATATAAAAAATGAATGTTTTGTAAAATATCGCCCGATTCCAGGTGGGAGAGAACTTTTACGCAGCCGCGCAGACCGCGGGTCTTCACGACCTCACCCACCACGAAGAGATCCATCGCTACTCGATGATTTCCAGAACCGCGCGCTTGTGTGTTTTCGCGGATGTCGCACTCAAAATAGTGCGAATCGCCTTTGCCGTTCTTCCCTGTTTCCCGATGACTTTGCCCAGGTCCTCCTTAGCCACGCGCAGTTCAATGACGGACGCCTGTTCCCCGGCGATTTCAGTCACTTCCACTTTATCGGGGTTATCAACCAATGCCTGAGATATGTACTTGATCAATTCCTTCATCGTCGCCACCTCCATTGATTTTGGTCACCTGTTCGGGAAAGTTCGTTCAATATTCACAAAACTATTTTTAACTAAATGGTGTGGTGCTGAAACAACTTATCAATCTAAATTCAAGTCCCTTAGCGCGGCACTATTTCACGGTCGCTTCAATGCCCTTTGATTTCAGCAGGTTCGAAACGGTCAGCGTGGGTTTGGCCCCTTTGGAGAGCCATGCACGAACGCGGTCCTCCTTGAAAGAAACCTCTGCGGGTGTTTTCTTGGGATCGTAATGCCCGAGTATTTCCAGAGACCTTCCATCGCGTGGATATTCCTGGTCTGCGGCTACAATACGGTAAAAAGGTTTTCCTTTAGCGCCCATACGGGTCAATCTGATTTTAACTGCCATTTAGCTCTACTTAAGACCTCCTTCAAAAAATGGATTAAGGCAAATTTTTATCACAGTTTATATAAATTTAAAAGGGGAAATTCCTCATGAAGGATTTGATCCCTCCCCTTGAGTTTATTTTTTTCATCATCTTGCGAATCTCGACATAATTCTTCAAAAGACGGTTGACATCCTGAACCTGCGTCCCGCTTCCCAGGGCAATCCTCTTTCGCCTGCGTCCATCGATAATCAGGTAATTTCGCCGCTCCTTTTCGGTCATGGAATCGATCATCGCCGTAATTTTGACCAGTTCTTTGTCGTCCGGCTGCATGTCTTTGATTCCTTTGATTTTCCCCATGCCTGGAATCATACCGATCATATCGCTTAGCGATCCCATCTTTTTAACCTGCTTGAGCTGCTGGCGGAAGTCCTCCAATGTGAAATCGTTTTTGCGAAGACTCTGCTCCAGCTGCCGCGCGGTTTTTTCATCAAACGTCGCCTGGGCCTTTTCCACCAGCGACAGAATGTCGCCCATCCCCAGAATGCGCGAGGCCACCCTTTCGGGGTGAAAAACCTCCAGCGCGCTGATTTTCTCTCCCACTCCCACGAATTTTATCGGTTTTCCGACTACGGCTTTCAGCGACAGAGCCGCTCCGCCGCGCGCGTCACCGTCCATCTTGGTCATGATAACACCGTCAATGCCGATTAGTTCATTGAACTTCGCGCCGACATTGACCGCGTCCTGGCCGGTCATGGCGTCCGCCACATACAGGATTTCCGCCGGCTGGACACTTTCTTTTATCTTTCTTAGCTCATCCATGAGCACATCATCGATGTGCAGACGACCTGCCGTGTCGATGATGAGCACCTCATAGCCTTCTCTTTTGGCCTGACGGGTCGCCTCCAGGCAAATCTGCACCGGATCC
>Ga0255340_1001606_pt1 | contig 29028 bp, 27 predicted proteins | sample wastewater_treat_7_FD_192417 | JGI IMG/M metagenome (GOLD analysis project Ga0255340, IMG submission 192417) | Wastewater microbial communities from Lulu Island WWTP, Vancouver, Canada - plant10 | ecosystem: Engineered > WWTP > Wastewater > Unclassified | place: Canada: Vancouver, British... | reverse complement strand
CTCCAGGCGGCAGCACAAGCCCGAAAGGCACGCGACTCCCGGTGTGACTGAGGTTATGGCTGCCGTCATCGTTCACGAACCTCTCCAACAGCCCGTGGTCTGCAGTCACAGCCACTGCATAACCGTGCTCTGCCGCGCTCGCGCATATCTTGCCGAGGGCCTGGTCTACTGCCTCGGCGCATAGCACGTTGGCATCGTAGTCGTCTAGATGGCCGACGATGTCTCCGGCAGCCAAGTTGACGAGTATGAAGTGCCTGTCGCGGGCCCCACCGTGAGCGCCGGCCATCGCGCGCTCAACCTCGAGCGCAACCTCCATCGTGCTCGTGGCCGGCTTCGACAGGAACTCCGACGAGTGCGGGCTGGGCACGGTGACCCACTGTTCATTGGAGTATGGCGCAACGCGTCTTCCGTTGAAGAAGAAGGTTACATGTGCTGCCTTCTCCGATTCGGCGATGCGGGTTTGCGCCACGCCGGCCAGGCTGAGAGCCTCGCCCATGGTCCCAGTGGGGCGAAGAACCGGGAAGATGGTAGGCAGGTCGGCGAACTTCTCATGGAACTGCACGAGGGGGATAGTGGTCAGGTCGGGCATGGGCTCCACTTCGAAGTGGCCGAAACCTGGGTCCGCAAAAGCCTCAGTAAGCTGCGTCTCGCGGTCGCCGCGCCTGCAGCAGAAGAAGACGGAGTCTCCATTGCTTATCTTGCCGACTGGCTTTCCGCCAATGACGCGGATCAAGGGGGCCATCCAGTAATCCATCTCTCCCCGGCTGTAGCATTGCCTCAGAGCTTGCTGTAAGAAAAGCGTAGTCTGCACTCCGCGTCACTCCCACTTCATGTTTCTCAGATGGCGCTTTTGGATCGTAAAGCCCGCGTTACTCCGGGAAGACCAGCGCGTGCTGAATGATCGCACGAGTGCGGTCTCCGGGTTCGAGCCTGATGGAGGCGTTGGTCTGGACCCTAAGCAGGTCCTCCCCGATCCGCACTCGGTATTCTATGACATTGCCGAGGAATATCCTCACGTCTACCTCGCAATCGACCCCGCGCTCGGTTCCGAGCAGAATGTCCTCAGGCCTGATCGCCAGTGTGCAGCTTCCCGCTTCTAGCGATGACTCTCGGACGGTGACTTCCGCCCCGCCGCGCAGGCGAACGCGTGCGCCCTGCTCTGTCGCATTTACCACCGTGCCTGGAACGAAGTTCATGGTTCCGATGAAATCGGCGACGAACTTGTCGGTGGGATTCGCATATATGTCGTGCGGAGCCCCCTCCTGCACTACCGCGCCTGCATTCATCACGGCGACCCGGTCCGACATGGCCATGGCTTCAACCTGGTCGTGCGTGACGTAGAGAATGGATATTCCCGTCTTTCGCTGAAGATCCTTAAGCTCAAAGCGCATCTGCTCGCGGAGCTTCGCGTCGAGGTTAGAGAGGGGCTCGTCTAGCAACATCACCTTCGGGTCGGTTGAGAGCGCTCTCCCCAGCGCAACGCGCTGCTGCTGCCCTCCGGATAGCTCTGAAGGGTACCTCTTCTCCAGGCCCTTGAGCTCAAGGAGGTCCATCAAGTAGGCCATCTTCGTGGCAACGTGCTCTCTGGGCTTCTTGGCCAGTCGGAGTGGGTAGGACATGTTCTGTTCAACAGTCATGTGAGGCCATACTGCGTAGTTTTGAAAGACCATCCCGATTCCGCGCCTCTCAGGCGGTACCATCACGTTCTTCCTCGGTGCGGTCACTAGCCTGCCGCTGATATATACCTCACCCTCGGTTGGCTGCTCGAGCCCTGAGATGCACCGCAGCGTCGTGGTCTTTCCACATCCTGAGGGACCCAGGAGCGAGAAGAACTCGTTCTCGTGAACGGTGAAGCTGACATCGTGAACCGCGGTGAATGTGCCGAACTGCTTGGCAAGGTTTGAGACTCTGATTCTTTCCTCCACTAATACCACCTCCGCGCCCATCTCACATACTGACCTCGCCCTTGGTGAGCTTGCGTACAACTACGTTTCCGGCCAGTATCACAAGCAAGACGACAGTGGACAATGCGGCTGCTATCTGGCTGTATCCGGCGTCTTGCATATTGTAGATAACGACTCCCATGGTCTCAGCCCCTTGCGACCAAAGCAGAACCGACATGGTGAGCTCTCTCAAAGCCGGCATGAACACCAGGATCCAGCCTGCTACAAGCCCAGGCCTTATGAGCGGCATGACTATGTGCCTCATGGTTTGGATCCAGCCTGCCCCCGATACGCGCGCCGCCTCCTCCAGCGAAACGTGGACCTGCTGCAGGGTGGCATTGGTGGTCCGTATCGAGAAGGGCATGTAGCGCACCAGGTATGCCGCGAGTATCACCCATATCGTACCGTAGAGCACTACGGGAGGCCTTGACCACGCCAGGATCATCGAGATGGCTACCATAGTGCATGGCACCGCATATGGTATGGTTCCAACGAAATCGAGGGTCTTGGCGCCCCGTATCTTCGCTCGAATGGACATGTAGGACACCAGGGCCCCGACGGCCATCGTAATGGTAGCGGCTGCAACCGCCAAGAAGACGCTATTCCTAAACGCCCGGGTCACCATGGGTAGATTGAGAATGTACTTGTAGTGGCCCGTCGTCATGTTCGCAAATCTCAGGGGCGCGCCCCAGTACTTCAGGAATGACGTCAGGAGCATCGATATGAGTGGAACCACTCCGGCGAAGAGCGATACTATCACAACGATGATGAAGATCGGGGCCCGCCAGGCGCCAAGGTTCATCGTCTGAGGCCTCACGCTCTTGCCTGAGATCACAGTGTACCTGCTCTGCCTTCGCTCCAGGCGTCTCGCAAGAACCAAGGGCACGCCCGAGGTTATCGCCAACAGAACTGCCATCGCCGTAGCCAGCGGCATATCCGGTATGGAAAGAGCTGAGTAGATCCTCGTGGTGAGCACGAAGAATCGAGCCCTGAATCCGAGCAGAGCCGGGATTCCGAAGTTGGATATGCAGCCGACAAAAGCCAGCAGCGCACTGGCTGTGATCGCAGGCGTGATGAGGGGCAGGGTCACATCGATGAGTGTTCTGAACGGGCCGCCGCCCGACATCCTCGCTGCCTCTTCCAGGCTGGTGTCGATTCTCCCCAGCGCCCCGCTGACGGTGATGAATACGACAGGGAACTGGTATATGGCCAAAACCAGTACGACTCCGCCGGCGCTGTATATTCGCCAGGGCGCCGACATAGCGCCCGTGAGGCTCATGTATAATTTGGATACATACCCTACCGGACCGAACAGCTGAGCCCAGGCCATTGCGCCGATGAAGGGCGGTATGCCGTATGGCAGGAGGAGCAGCATCCGCAGCCACGACTTGCCGGGTATATCTGTGCGCACTATTAGCATTGCGAGGAGAGTGCCAAGCGCCACGCATACCGCTGTAGATAAGCATGATACCCAGATTGAGTTCCAGAAGGCTCTCAAGTTCGCCTCCTGTGAGAATACCTTGACATAGTTGTTTATGGTGAAGTCGGCACCGGAACTGAAGCTTTTCACTATGACAAGAGACAGAGGATACACTATAACAGCCAGGAAGAACAGCCCAATGAGGATCATGAGTACATAGCGAACATCAGTGGACCGCCCGGTGGTTGCTTTGACCATGTTCAATGGAGTCATCCCCCTCCTACAATGGGCTGGGGTTTGCGTTGTCCCCGCAGGGCGACGGCGGCGCGGCACCGACCGCGCCGCCGCAGCGAGAGCGCCTATGCCCTATACGCACCTACTTGAGCATTATCTTCTCGAACGTCTCTCTGATCGTAGATGCATTATCAGCCGCCCATTGGAATGGAACGGGCATCATGTTTATCTTGTCGGCAGTGGGCATCCCCTTTGGAGGAGCCACATCGGGCCTCACCGGTATTACGCCGTCCTTGACCAAGAGCTCCTGACCCTTCTTCGACAGGGTGAAGTCGACAAACGCCTTGGCCCCCTCGATGTTCTTGGACCCGGCCGTTATCGCCACTGGGCTGGGGATTGAGACGGCGCCGTCAGTCGGCCACACGAAATCGACCGGCGCTCCGGACTTCTGGAGCTCATAGATCATGTAATCCAGCACCATGCATACTGCGAACTCGCCGGCAGCGAGCCCCCGCGACACGTCCGAATTGCCTCTTAGAACCTGTATGCCTGATTTGCGAGCCTTTTCATACCAACCCCAGCCCTTGTCCTTCTGCACGAAAGCGGCTGCGACTGTGAAGTTGGAGCCGGAGTAGAGTGGGTCTGCCATTGCGGCGCGCGAACCGAATTTGAGCAGGTCATCCCAGGTCTTCGGCTCAGATCCGCTCTTGACTATGCTGGTGTTTACGCCGATCACCATGTTAATCATCCGGGCACCGGTGAAGTATCCATCCGGATCCTTAATGCCGGCGGGAACGAGAGCAGCCTCAGGAGATTTGTAGGCGTAGAGCAGGCCTTTGTCCTTGAACGTGTAGTATGCTGCAGCGTCGGCAAGCCATATGACGTCTGCCCTGACGCCGCCTGCCTCTGACTCTGCCCATATCTTGTTGACCACGTCAGTGCTTCCAGCCCGGAACACCTCTACCTTGACGCCCTTGTTCGTCTTCATGAACTGATCCGCAAAACTCGTAGCGAGTTCCAGCGGGACGGACGTATAGAGCAGGACCTTCGACTCAGCGAGTACACAAGTGGAGATCGATAGCAGCAGCGCGAAAGCCAGAGCCGCAATACAGGCCTTTCTCATGTTCGACATGCCTCCTTGTTACTTGATGGTATGCTCGGGTAACCCTTTGATTCGTCGGACGATCTTCAGCACTTCCTCTTCCAGCTTGACCCCGGGTTCTGTGGGAATCGGCTCGTTGTCTATGTAGACAACCTCAAGCCCTCTGCCCAGGGCCCAGGCAGTGACTACATCGACTGCAGCTGCCTTGAGCTCTGACACCACCGCATCCGGCTTCATCTCTTCGAAGCGTGCGAGATCCTCGCGAAGCAACGGCCGATTCGAAAGGTGGGTGCTGATCCCCCGAACTTCGCAGCCGTATGTCTTCTCGAGGTGGGTCGATATGGCATCCGTCATGGTCTGGGGGGCGGTGAGAGTGAGGACGATCTTCTTGCCCCTTATGTCGCCGATCGGGACAGGCCTGAAGATCGTCTTTACCACGGTGCATCCAGGGTTTATCGCCTTGATGGCGCCGACCATCTCGTCTACCTTCGCCTGATCGGCGATTGGCGGTTCGCACATCGTGAGGATGATCAGGTCAGAGGTGAGGACGCGGTAGGGCCCGAGGTAGGATCCAACGTAGTCTAGGGGTTGATTGGCGCCCACTACTAGTATGCGGGCGTCCGTGTGAACCGACGGAATCGACGAGCCGCTGCCTTCGAATATGACTACATCGGCGTCGATCTGTTCAGATAATGCAGCGCCTCTATCCACATTGGAGACGAACGTCTGCCCGGACATTCCCCCTCCGCATCTTCGGCATCCGATAGTCGTGACTTGCGAGGTCAATAAGTCTTCGAAATGGTCCGATGATGCGTGCCGACCCTGCCTGCTGACGGAGAGCAGGTATTCTGGCGTGATAGTGATCTCGGACGCGCTCAGCAACTCCGGTTCTGCCGGGCCTCCTCGCCCCATCGTGACCACAACAGGCCTGTACTCCTTGGCAAGCGTGCGGGCCACGAACCCGCCAACCGCGGTCTTTCCAATTCTCTTGCCAGTGCCTATCACCGACACGCTGGGCCTGCTTACTCGTGCAGCTGCGATAGGAGGAGAGAACTGGAAATCCGCTCCCCGATAGACCGCACCGTTGGCCAGGACCACACTGGCAATCGCGAACCGCTCCTTGTAGCCCACAACAGGCTCATCGCTTAAGTCCACGACTTCATCTGGTTGGTACTCCTGAATTGCGCGGGCTATCGCCTCAAGGTAATCTGCGCCGCGCACCACTGGCACTCCGAGCCGGGCAAGGTCGGCATCGGAGCCGATCTTCTCAGTACCGCCGATGAAGACGGCGGCCAAGATGTCGTATTCGGCCCCGAGAGCCTCGATGGCATCGTGTGTTACTGCGGGGTAGTGCTCACCATCTGTGAGCACAATGGCCTTGTTCATGACGCATCACCGCCATTGCTAGAATGAAGACCCATTGATGACCATCTCCTTTACCTTGCGCATGTTGGTGAGATCGATATAGGTCTTGCACATGTCCCCTCGTATCAGGGACTTGGCGTACAAGACCGGGACAGACGATTCAGCGTATGAAACCCGTTCATTCAGCATCGCCAATGCTCCGACCGGTTGGCCGAGAAGCTCCGCTTCGAGGCTATCGAGGAACACCGGGCGGAACGTCTCATCGCTCTGCTTCAGGACAATCGCGTATCTGTCGCGAAGCACCCTGAAGAGAGATCTAGACAAATCGGCATCCTCAATTCCTGGAGCCGTATCTGGCGGTATGAACGTCGTCTCGATCAGCATAGGGGCGCCGGCGGCCTTCTTCAGGCGCCTGATTCGCAGCACCTCAGAATCGCGTTCGATGGCAAGGTATGCGCTGACCAGATTGGAGCAGGTGATTCGATCTATCGTAAGGACTTCCGCCCAGAACTCATGGCCCAGCGCGCGGATTCTGGACGCAAGACGCATCTCATCTGTGATGTATGTGGTTTCTCTGTACTCCATAGGCCACTGCCGCACAGACACGAACGTGCCCTTACCCTGTACAGAGTAGAGTAGACCTTCATGGACCAACTCCGAAATGGCCTGCTTGGCCGTTGTAGTGCTGATATCATGGGTCTCGCATAGCTCGCGTATTGAAGGGATACACGTTTCAGGTTCAAGCTCGCCGGAGATGATCTTGTCCTTGAGCACTTCCTTGAGCTGATAATACAGAGGAACAAAACTGTCCTTGTTAAGCATCCGCTCAGCAAGCCTCCACTTCATGATCGCATCTGCGATATATGACCAGCTATACGCAGTGTACGTGTTAACGTGTTATTGCGACCAGTACTTCGACGTTTGCGGCGGAAGTCCTGTCGGCGTGAAGAAAAAAAGTGAGCGGCTGGATGAGCAAGGAGGCGCTCGGCCTTAGCCTTGCGCCTCCTCAGTAGATGGGTCAGATAGCGAATCTAGCACAGCTCCGCTATTTCCAAAGTCTTCACAAGGAACTCACGGTCCGCGCCTGTGACGGGCAGGAGAGGACGACGTGGCGGTCCCAGCGGCTTTCCGATGACCTCAAGGGCTGTCTTCAGGACTTGTACGAACTTATGGCTGCCGTCAACATATGAACAGAATAGGGCGATCTTCTCGAAGCGAGCCCTTGCTTCGCTGAACTTGCCCTGTGAGACGAGGTTGTACACCTCCACCATCTGAGCGGGTATGACGTTACCTGAGGACGCGATTGCGCCGACAGCTCCTGAGACGAGAGCGTCGAAGAATATCACGTCGGATCCTACAAAGATATCTATCTTGCCGCCGGCAAGCGCCTTGATCTCGTGAATTCGGGCTGAAAGCCCTGTACTTTCCTTGATGTACTTTATGTTGTCGATCTCGGCTAATCTGGCCACTAGCTGCGGCTTAATGTCGATCTTGCTTGTGCCCGGGTTGTTGTACAGCATGATGGGGAGCTTCGTCTTCCGGGCTACAGCGTCGAAATGACTGAGAATCTCATCGTCGCCAAGAGGGTAGTAGTATGGGGGAAGCATCATTAGTCCATCCGCGCCAATATCTTCGCCTATCTTTGCCACTTCGATAGTCTCCCATGTAGAAGGAGCAGCCGCTCCGAAGATGACCGGCACGCGCCCACGGTTCTGCTCAATTATGGTCTCTGATACCTTGATCGATTCCTCCCGACTAAGTAGGGCGAACTCACTGGTACTGCCATTGGCTACGAGCCCATGGGCGCCGGCGCTGAGTATGAACTCAACGTGCTGCTTGAGCCTTTCATAGTCGACAGCCTGATCAGATTGGTTGAACGGGGTGAGCGGAACGGGGAAGATCCCTCTGAACTTCGTCATGATGTGCACTCTCCTCTATCGGCAATAGATGGACTCATGGCATGATACTCTGGATGACTGACTCTCGGGCGTTCGCCACATGAACAAGTGCCCATCTTTCGGCTGCTGCAGTATCGTTCCCCCGAATTGCCTCTATCAGGCTAAGATGTTCATGCCAACTTTCCTCCATGCGGCCTGGATGCTTGTGCGAGATCACTCGTATCAACTGACTCCGGTCGAGCAGCAGCCCTGCAATATCCATCAGCCAGCGGTTTCCGGAGCAGCGGAGTACAAGATCGTGAAAGGCTCGATCAACTTCCAGGAGGTCTTCTGCAGGCTCGTAGCTTGGGCACGTCAGCAGTTCTCGGAACAGATACTCGAACGAGCTGAGTTCATCCTCAGGCACTCGACCGATGGCCAGCCTCACAGCCAAGCGGTCTAGCACTTCGCGCATTTCATATACGTCTCTTATGTCTTCCACGGATATTGGGGCAACGAGTACTCCCTTTCGAGGCGCGATTATCACGAGATTCTCGTGTTCCAACTCAATCAGCGCCTCCCTTACCGGGGTGCGACCGATTCCCAGCGCCTCGGCCTCCGCGTTTTCGGCCAGCCATTCACCTGGCCTCGCACGGCCACTGAGGATCTTGCGTTTTATGGCAACGTAGGCGGCCTCTTTCTGAGAGCGTGGCTCTGGTCTTCGGTACCTGTCCATGACTTCTTGGATATTGGATCGCATTGCTCGTCACCTCATGTTGTACGCTTCACCGATGCTGTACGGATCTACCTCAGAATGAGCCTCGGCAAGCTCAGAGCGAGCGAAGGGCAGAAGGTCGTGAGCAGAAGAGCCGCTATGTTTGAAGCCAGGAAGGGCAGCACGGCTTTGCTGATTCGCTCCACTGATATCTTCGATATTCCAGACGCAATGAACAGACAGGTGCCAACTGGAGGGGTGATGAACCCGATGATGAGGTTCACGCTCATCACCACACCCAGATGTATGGGGTTAATGCCTGCCGCTGTAGCAATGGGCAGTAGTATTGGAACAAGTATTATCAGCGCGCTGACCGGTTCCATGAATGTGCCTACAACCAGAAGCATTGCATTTATGAGCATCAGTATGATCAGCGGGTTGCTGATGCCCGACAGGAGGGCAGATGCAATCGTTTGAGGCACTTGCTCTATGGTTAGTATCCATGCGAAGGCGGATGCCATGGCGACGATGAGATATGCTCCTGCTGTTGTCGTTGCAGTGGACAGCAAGATCTTAGGCAGGTCGCGAAGGGTTACCCTCTTCGAGATGAACGCAAGCATTCCAACATAGGCTGCTGCGATTACGCCGGCCTCCGTTGGGGTGAAGACGCCGCTGAGGATACCCACAAGGATGATGGCGGGTCCGAGCAAGACTGGCAGCGAACGACGGGTCTCCGCCAATACCTCTCTAAGCGCCGCTCTCTTGCTTGATATGGGGTAGTTGCGCTTACGTGCGAAGTACACGATGACGCCCATTTGAAATGCGGCCATGAGCAACCCGGGCACTATCCCTGCCATGAACATCTCCGCAATAGACACTTCCGCCACGACGGCATACACTACGAACACAATACTAGGAGGTATGATTGGACTCAGGCACGAAGACGCCACTGTTACCGCGGACGAGAAATCTACATCGTATCCTTCATCAACCATCGCCGGGATGAGGATCCCGCCCACCGCGGACGTGTCGGCGCTGGCTGACCCTGAGATGCCTGCAAATAGCACACTTGCAAGTACGTTCACATGAGCAAGTCCGCCTGGTATGTGACCAACAAGGGTTCTGCACCACTTCACGATCTGCCGGGTGATGTCTCCTGACGACATGAGATTCCCCACGAGGATGTAGAAGGGTATTGCCATCAGAACGAACGAATCCATACCCACGAACATTCGTTGAGCCAACGCTATCAGAGGCGTGCCGGAGGCAATCATGTAGATTGCAGATGTCAGTCCCAACACGAAGATGATGGGAACGCCCAGCGCCAACAGGAGCAGGAATGCTACGAACATGGCTATGCCCATGAGGAGTCAGCCGCCTCCTTCTCGTCACCGTGTCTATGCCCGCGCGTGATTGCGCGCGCGACTATCTGAAACGCCAGGATACCTGCTCCGACAGGTATGCACAAGTACACCCAGGCCATGGGCATGCGCAATGCCGGGCTGAGCTGATTCCTGAGCTTCGCAAGTGAGAGCAAGTTCCACCCTTCGCGAACCAGCACGATGCTGAATGCCAGCACTAGCGCTTGCTGCACACCGGCGCAGATCTTCCGCCCCTTCGCAGGTAACTGGCTGACGCCAAGTTCAATTCCGGGGAACGCGCCCGTTTTCAGCCCGCGCCACATTGACAGAAAGACCATCCAGAGTATTAGATACCGGCTCAGCTCCTCTACCCAAAACAAGGGGCGGGCGAACACATACCTCAACAGGACCTGAATGAGGATCAAGGGCACGACAAGAGCTATACTGGCGATTACGGCAATGTTAGTGACTCTCTCCACGAACGCAGATATGTTCGCTACCAGCTGACGCATGTCCGCCACACCCCTCTCTTTCATCACTAGTAGCTCGCTACTGGGCCAGGGCCCTGATCTGCGGTACCAGTTCCGATACCCATGCCGGCATCTTCTTGAGGTTGGATGCATATACCGGTTCAGTTGCCTTCACAAACGGCGCAAGGTCCTTCGGCGTATTCACGTGGACTCCCTTGGCGATGATGGCCTGCAGCCCTTCCTTATCGAGAAGAAGATAGGAATCATCGTGCGCGGCAATGGCCTCGGGCATGCTCTCCATGATGATGTCCTGGTATTCCTGAGGCAGTTTGTTCCATGCTTTCTGCCCAGATAGGAAGACCGCGCCGTTAGAGATGACCGGCAGCACTGATAGGTACTTCTGAACCTCATAGAAGCGCTGCGTGTATAAGGTGGCGATTGCGTTTTCGCAGCCATCGACGGTGCCGAGCTGCAACGCTGTGTACAGTTCACCGAAGGCAATGGGCACCGGGCTCGCGCCTAGAGCCCTATATGTATCCATATGTACAGGGACCTCCATGAGACGGATCTTGAGACCCTTGAAGTCCTCAGGTGTGTTGAGAGGGCGACGGCTGTTCATCGGAACTCGAAAGACCGGCCCGCCAAAGCCAAGACCTTTGAGATCATGGGAATCCGCTGCAGAGAGCAGCCTCGCTCCAATAGGGCCGCGAGCCACTGCTATGAAGTGGCCGGCTCCGGAAAACAGGAACGGGAGATTGAAAAGGTTGTACTCGGGGACGAACGTGGCGGCCACGCCGAGCGAGGTGACACACATATCGATGGTACCGGCTTGAAGTGCTTCCACGATGTCCCGTTCGCCGCCTAATTGGCCCGCTGGGTAAACCGTAATCTTCAGCCTTCCGTCAGTCTTGGCCGAAACGAGGTCTGCGAGCTTCTTGGCGCCTACGTTGTAGGGATGATTGTCGGCACAGGTGTGAGCGAGTTTCAGGGTGATCTTCGGCAGATTCGCAGTGGCGCTAAGGCAATGGGTTCCGATGGACATCATCAAGAACACTGTGAGTGAAATGACCAGACGCTTGTGGCTAATCATTCGTGTCCTGCCTCCCATTCTTGTCTCCTTGATCTTGAGCAACCTGAGTGCACTGACCATCGCTCTGAATCATGTGCCTTTTGACCGATATGTGCCACAGTCAATCTTGAGCGGCCCTCACCTCCATGAGTATGTGCTGGTACGCATGTGATCTACATGTGATATACTACACGCACATCAGAAATCCTTCCGAAGATTTTCAGGACAGCCCATCATACATATCGGGGTGCAGTAGCAGCTCTACACGTCGCCTGATGCAGCCCTCGCTTCGCGCTCGAAGCCCCTGAGGCCGATCAGCGCCAGCTGGCTGATGATTGCCATCGCGACGACGAAAGCAAATGCGACTTGGAAATCGGATTTGGAGTAGAAGGTTGCTGAGGGGATAACCCCGGGCTCTGTCGCGTGATGCCCCGACAGGATGCTGCCTGTTGCCCATTGCATAGCGATGGCGCCGAGTGATGGAAAGGCGTTCACCACTCCGAAGATGGAACCGCGGCGCCCGACCGGAGCAAGGTTGCTCACAGCAGCAGTCATGTGGGTGAACGAAAACCCTGCTGCGGCGCCTATAAGCAGCGCGAGCGCGGCGGTGACGGTCAGCGGCCAGCCGAGCCCAATGCCCGCCCATAGCAGGGCCCATGCGCCGGCGCACGCGAGGCTCGAGTACGAAATCGCGGCGCGGCGCGCATCAACGCTAGCCGCCATGCGCGAACCCAGCACGTTTCCAGCCATGACGCCGAAGCTGAACATGGAACTCCAGCCGCGCGCAGTTCCATCTCCTGCACCGTAGGCCGCCTTGCACCACTCCACCCCCCAAAGCCCCTGGGCCGACATGAGTGCTCCGAACGACACGAACCAAACGAGTATTAGACTTCGCAAAGGCCGTGACTGTGACACTGTTTGAAGCGCCGACTTGAGCTGAGCTGCAAGGTTTGGGCTTGGGGTCATATTCTGAGTAATTCCGTCCGCCGAAAGGCCGCGATCCCCCGGCGTGGCTCCGTCCGCGATGACAACAGCATCCCGCCGTCGAAGTGAGAACATGGCGACTGCAAGTCCCAGAGTCATCACGCAGAGCACGGAGAAGACTGATGCACGCCCCCATCTGTCGAGCGCTGCGCCAAGGGGCCCCACAGACACGACCGCACCCAGATTTCCTATAAGGAAGGTAAGCCCGGAGTAGAAAGCATATTTCTCTGAGGGGAATGAAGCATTCTGAAAGGCAACGGCACCGGAGAGAAAAGATGACAGGCCCAATCCTGTGAGCAGCCTTCCCGCAGCTACCGTCGCCGGAACCTGCGCAAACGCGAAGCACACAGCTCCGCCGGCAGTCACTACCAGGCCGATGGATCCGATGAAAAGCGGTCCATGCCTGTCGTTGAGCACTCCGCTGAGCGGCTGCATCAGGGCGTACGAGTAGAAGTACAGACTGGATATGAGTCCGGTGAGCGTGGCGCTCATGCCCCACTCCAGCGAAAGCTGCGGGAGAACAACCGCGGCTGAGACTCGATAGAAGAACGAAAAGAAGAAGGCACATAGCAGCAGCGAGAAAGGCAGGATACCAGCTCTGGAATTCGACTCCCGAGTTCTCATCACCGAACCTCCCAGCAAAATGGCCCTATAGCACACTCCGATTCTACCGTGTTCGACCAAAGTAGGCAATGATCGCGCACCGGCGCGCACGGTGTGCACGAGCGCGCCGGTGACGTGCTGGGCCAAGACCTTGGTGCGAGTATCTTCATATTGATGCTCGGATTGACGTCACGGAAGAAGGAATTCATGTATACATGTCGTATACAACACATTGAACAAGTACGAAGTTTAGCACAGAGAGTGTGATTCATGTTGGCCGGTTCGAGGAAGAGCTCGCTCAGGGATGTCGCGTACGCGGAGATCAAGAAGATGATACTCAGTGGTGAACTCAAACCCGGCGAACCGATACCAGAGAGCCTCATTTGCGAAAAGGCGGGCCTCAGTCGGACCCCGGTGCGGGAGGCGCTGAATCAGCTGGTGAGCGAGGGGCTTGTCGAAACCCTCCCTCGCAGGGGGGCATTTGTAGCCAACATCTCAATCAGGGATATCAGAGACGTTTTTGAGTTCCGAGAGGTGCTCGACTGTATGGCCGTAAGGCTGGCGTTCGACCGTATGCCCAGTGATGGGCTGGATGAGTTCGAATCCCTGTTTGAGAGCTTGCTAAGCGACGCCGACGACGGCGATGCGTACGAAATGGCCGAGATTGACCGGGCGTTTCACGGCATGATTCTGGAGGCTTCAGGCAACAGATGGCTGAAGGAGCTTGCAGGTCTGCTGCTGGACAAGAGCCGCCTCATAAGGACCATTTCACTTAGGTACCCTGGGCAGATGAAAAACAGCTGGCAAGAGCATATCGAGCTGATCAGGGCTGTCCGCGCGGGCGATCGAACAACTGCTGAGAGTCTCGCCCTAAAGCACGTGACAAACGCGAGGGACGCAGTGCTGAGGGCGATAGATGGAGAGTTCTAGCTAAGCCGGGATACACAGGGGCCAAGTGTACAACTTAATGTATACGCAGAATATACAGGGAAAATTGTAATAAGGAGGTAGGCGCAGAGATGGCGACGAAGGATTCCTGGCAGGCCGTTGTCGCGGCTCTGGAGGCCGAGGGCGTAGAATACGTCTTTGGGATGCCTGGGACTGCGAAGATCCTGTACAATGCTCTCTACGATTCCAAGACTGTACGCGCAGTGCACTCGCGCGAGCAGAGCAGCGGTGTGTTCATGGCCATGGGCTACTCGCGCGCATCCGGCAAACATGGCGTGTGCTACGGGGGCCCTGGCCCCGGGATGACCAATCTGATGTCGGGGCTTTTGGAGGCTTACGCTACCTGCACTCCGCTCATCGTGCTCTCCACCTGCGTTTCGACTGAGCTAGAAGGGTTACCGGGATTCCAGGAAGCGGATCAGCTCTCCATGGCGAAGCCCGTTACGAAATGGGCGGTAAGAGTGAATGATCCGAGGCGGGTCCCGTGGGCGATGCGGCGCGCATTCTCAGTCAGCATGAACGGCAAGCCTGGACCGGTGTACATAGAGATCCCCTTCGATATCTCCCTGAAGGTCGTCGACATGCCCGATTACATACCTGCCAAGTACCCAATTCGCTGCAACGGATCACCTGGCGACGTTCAGGACGCAGTCAAAGTCATAGCCGAATCTGAGCGACCTCTTCTTGTTTGCGGTGGCGGCACAATCCTCTCGCAGGCATATGAAGAGGTCAGTTCATTGGCAGACGTGTATCACATTCCGGTGATGACCAGCGCATCAGGACGTGGAATCATCTCCGAGGAGAACCCCCTGGCTCTCGGCCTCACGGGAGTGTACTGCACGAACCTGGGACGCGAGATCTACCTCCAGTCGGATCTGCTCATAACCGTAGGGACGCGAAATGAGCAATTCGAAACGGGAGATTGGAAGATGTTCCCCGAAGGGGCCAAATTGATCCACATAGACATTGATCCATTCGAAATGCAGCGGAACTGGATATCGGATGTTCCCGTAGTCGGTGATGCCAAGACTGTGCTTGCAGACATAATCCAGGGGCTGAGCGCGATCCCAGGCTCCGAATTGCGCTGGAAGGAGCGTGCCGACTCTATTGCGCGAGCCAAAGCGGTTTACGAAAGGGAAGTCGGAGAGGAGTGCGCAACCCCCGCTGTGCCCATAGCCAGCAAGCGCGTGGTGAAAGAGCTCAATGACGTGTTCGGTCACGATACAGTGCTAGTGAATGAGAACGGATCCCAGGATGTGTGGTCGTACAACTATCCCTATTACAGAGTACTTGACGCAGGATGTTGTGTTCCGCCTGGTAATCAGACCTGCATGGGCGCCGGAGTCGCAGGGGCCATAGGCGCCAAGCTTGCTCGACCGCACCGGAAGGTAGTATGTGTCACGGGTGACGGGGCATTCCAGATGTACATGAGAGAACTCCCAACCGCCGTACAGAACAGAGCTCCTGTAACATACGTAGTACTGAACAACTCCTATCTGGGATGGGTGAGGCTGCATCAGAAAGAGCTGGGCGACAGGTACATATGTACCTCCTTTGATGTCGAGCCCGACTATGCACAGATAGCCGAGGCCAGTGGGTGCTATGGCGAGAACGTGTCAGACCCTGAGATGATCTCCCCGGCCCTGCAGCGCGCGCTTGACGCGAATGGCCGCGGGATTCCAGCAGTACTCAACTTCAAGGTGGATTGGACCGACATCCCAGTCGGGCTTGCCTACTACTACAGAACCATCCACGGGTACAAGCGGATCTGAGTTGCGGGAAGGGAGGTGCTCTAGTGAGACTCGATGGCAAAGTCGCTGTGGTAACCGGCGGCGACAAGGGCATTGGCCGAGCGATAACCCTCGCTCTGGCCAGGCATGGCGCGGATGTGGTGATTGCCAATCTCAACCGCGAAACGGCGCTTGAGACCACCCGCCTGGCGAGTGATACCGGGAGGAAACTCACTTGGGTAGGAACTGACGTTACCAAGAGCGCAGATGTGAACAACCTTGTCAGCGCCGTAGTCGACGAGTTCGGCAGGATCGACATCTTTGTGAACAACTCCGGGGTATCTAGCATCGGTCGCATATGGGAGATCGATGAAGAGGATTTCGACCGCAACTACCGTGTGAACACCAAAGGCGTGTTCCTGTGCTCGAAAGCGGTGGCGCCGGTCATGATACGTCAGCGCAGCGGCAACATCATCAACATCGCGTCGCGGGCCGCCAAGGTCCCTGTGGAGTATCAGGGACACTATGGCGCCACAAAGGCGGCAGTCCTTCTACTTACGCGCAACTTCGCCTCCGAGCTGGCGCCCTATGGGATCAGGGTCAACGCCATATGCCCTGGGAAAGTGGACACGGGCATGCTCAGAGGCGAGTGGGCGGAGGAAGTTGAGCTTCGGGGCATGAGCGTTGAGCAGATTGAGGCCGATATCATCAGGAGGACTCCGATGGCAAGGCTTGTGCTGCCCGAGGACGTGGCAAATGTCGCAGTCTTCATGGCGTCGGACTATTCAGCAGGTATGACCGGCCAGTCCATCAATGTAACGTGTGGCCTCGAGATGCGATAGACGGCCGAATCAAATAGTGAGGCGGAGTGTCGCGTTAGGAGGTGGCGATGGGGTAGAGCTTCGGCCGGAGTGAGAAACGGGGAAGGGACAAGCCAGAGGATAGGCCAGACTCGCAACATCAAACGACAATACCAGAGGGGAGTGCCAGTAACGTTGAAGAGATTGCTCATCGGATGTTTCGTGGGAGTGCTCCTGCTATCGATTGCCGTTGGAGCCATTGCGGCACCCAAGACGATCGTCATCAAGCTATCCCACGGGGATGCAGCTGATGGCTCGTATGGAACCGCCGAAAACGGCGCCATCACCTTCAAAAGGCTTGTAGAGGCCCGCTCGGATGGGCGCATAAAGGTGGAGATCTACCCCAACTGCCAGCTGGGTTCGGAAAGAGAGATGTACGAGAGCGTCATCATGGGAACTACCCAGATGACCTGGTGCAGCTCTGCGCCTATCAGCGGTTGGGTGCCGGAGATGATGGTTCTCAGCATCCCGTATCTGTTCTCAGGCCCTGAGGTTGCCTACAAAGTGCTCGACGGGCAGTTTGGCCGTGAGCTTTCAGACCTCGTGATCAAGAAGGCTGGAATGCGGTTCCTGTCATACAGCCACATCGGGTTTAGGCACTTTACGAACAACGTGCGCCCTATCAGGTCTCCTAAGGACATGAAGGGACTCAAGATAAGGACGCGTGAGGATCCAGCAGAGATGAAGATCGTGCAGTCGCTGGGCGCCAGCCCGACTCCGATCGCCTGGGGTGAGCTGTACACCGCCCTGCAGCAGGGCGTGGTGGATGGAGAAGAGAACCCGACCTCCATGATCCAGGTGTCCAAGCTCTATGAGGTGCAGAAGTATCTGACACTCGACGGACACGTGTTCGGCGTCAACCCTGTAACGATCAACGAGAAGTTCTACCAGTCGCTGCCGCAAGATCTGAAACTGATCGTGGCCGATTCCGCCAAGACCGCCGCTCTGGCCTACAGGGGCATGCTCGAGTACGGAAACGCCATTGATCTTGAGGATCTGTCGAAGAAGGGGATGCAGATCTACTCACCCACCACCGCAGAATTGGCGGAGTTCAAAGCTGCTACGCAGGGGCCGGTCAAGTCTTTCGTAGCCGGCAAGATCGGCAACGCCTGGGTGGATAAGCTGATGAACGCAGTAGCCGCTGCTGACAAGGAGTACGCTGCAGAGATCAAGTAGGCGAATCGATACATACCACGGAGGGCGGCGCCGGGGCTCGGCCCCGGCGCCCCACCGAGAAGGTACCGGATCGCCTGGGCAATGAGTATACCTGAGGGGGGGATGCGCCAGTGGCATCCGCATCGCCTGATGCAAAAGTGGTACGCGGCCCTGTCATACTGACGTTTCTCGAGAAGTTGAGCGACATCGTGAATCGCATTTCTGTATGGGGAACTATCATAGCGATGTCCGCCATGACCATCATAGTGTTTGTGCAGGTTGTCGCGAGATTCATACTGAACAACGCGCTCCCGTGGCCCGAAGAGATCTCCAGATACCTGATGATATGGATGTGCTTTTTGGGGTCGGCTATCGCGGTAAAGCGCGGCGAACACATAGGCCTTACTCTGATCAGGGAGCGCATCCCCAAGAAGGCCCAAACCTTTGTAGGGATCGCAATGAACCTGGGGGCCCTCGTGTTTTTGGTATATGCGGCGTACTACGGCTTCTCTCTTGCAAAGGCGGCCGGATTTCAAAGAGCGCCGGCCAGCCGAATCAGTATGTCATGGGCGTACGCAGCGATTCCGGTTGGCTGTACATTCATGGTCATACACACTCTGGTGAATCTATTCCAGAAGCCATCGGAGAGCGGAATTGTGTCGAACCTCTAGGTGGACGACCGCTGTGAAAGGAGACTTGAACCGTGACCCGCTCGCAGTTTCGCATCGTAATAACCGACTCTGAAAGCGACTCGATAGATATCGAGCTTCAGGAAGCCGCCAAAGTCGGCGCTCTGGTCGAAAGGGCCGATTGCAGAACCGAGGACGAAGTGATTCGGGTGGCAGCAGACGCCGATGCGATCTTGGTGGACTTGGCGCCGATCACCCGACGCGTGATCGCGTCGCTCCAGAAGTGCCGAGTGATCGTAAGGTACGGCATCGGCCTCGATAACATAGACATACCGGCCGCGACCGAGGCTGGAATCTATGTTGTGAATCTACCGACCTACTGCGTAGATGAGGTATCGACCCATGCTGCCGCTCTCGCCCTGACAGCTTTCAGGAAGATCATGCAGTTTGACAGGGACGTTAAGGCGGGGGTCTGGGACTTCCAGCGCCACATGCCCATAGAGGGCCTGCCCGGGTGCAGGGTAGGAGTCGTGGCCTTTGGCAACATCGCGCGTCTGTTTATCAAGAAGATGATCCCGTTCGGCCCCGAGATCGTGGTGTTCGATCCGTTCGTGGCAGACGAGAAGATAAGGGATTTTGGGGCTTCGCCGGTGAGTTTCGACGAGCTTGTCGCTACATCAGATATCATATCGCTCCATGCTCCGCTCACTGCAGAGAACAGGCACCTCTTCGGCGAAGCCCAATTTAGAATGATGAAGCCCACGAGCTTCATAGTCAACACCGCGCGGGGCGGTTTGATCGACGAAGCTGCCCTCTATCGAGCGCTCAAGGAAGGCTGGATAGCAGGCGCGGCGCTCGATACGTCAGATCCTGAGCCGCCGGAGCCGGGCAACCCTCTGCTGAAGCTGGATAACGTCATATTCACGCCGCATGCTGCCTTCTACTCCGAAGGGTCCCTGAAAGAACTGCATCTCGGGGCCATTCAGGAGGCTATTCGAGTGCTTTCTGGCGAGGCGCCAAGAGTCATAGCAAACAAGAACGTCGTACCAAGAGGAGGCAATGCAATATGAAACGCGAGGTAATCAACGGTGAAGGGCTGGCGCAGCCGTCGGCTCCAGTGTCTTTGGCAGTGCGGGCAGGTGGATTCGTCTATATATGCGGGCAAATGCCTACCGATCCTCATACTGGGGACCCCGTGGGCGGCAGCATAGAGGACAAGGCTCGGGCCACGCTCGAGAATATCAGACTGGTACTTAAGTCGGCCGGGGCGCGCCTCGATGATGTGGTCAAGGTCATGGTCTTTACGAGCGATCTGAGCTACATGCCTGACTTCAACAAGGTGTATAGAGAGTACTTCCCATCGGATTATCCTGCACGGTCAGGCGTACAGGTCGTGAAACTAGCTGGAGGACTTGAGTTCGAGGTAGAAGCGATAGCCTACATAGGTGGGTAACACGAAGCCAGAGGTAGGTGAAGGAAATGGTCTCAGCAGTGCTCGGCATTGTAGCTCTGGTGACGATGGCCCTCGGAATGCCCATCGCGTGGGCGCTCGGTGTGGCCGGGTTGGCAGCCCTTGCAGCGATGGGACCTATGCCGCTGCAAGTTATTCCGCAGAAGTTGTTCACTGGGATCGACTCGTTTCCGCTCATGGCGATACCGTTCTTCATCCTCTCCGGTGAGCTGATGGGCAAAGGCGGCATCACGGCGAGGATAATGAAGTTCGCCGACTGCGTAGTCGGGTGGATCCGCGGGGGCCTGGGCCTGGCGAATGTGCTTGCGAGCATGCTCTTCGGAGGAATCACCGGATCGGCCATCGCGGACTGCAGTTGCCTTGGGCCGATAGAGATCCAGATGATGACCGAGGCGGGGTACGACGCGGAGTTCTCAGCGGGCGTTACAGCGTCGTCCGCATGCATTGGCCCCATTATCCCTCCGAGTATTCCAATGGTCGTGTACGCGTCTGCAGTGGGAGTGTCGATCGGAGGCCTCTTCGTGGCTGGGATGATCCCTGGCATCGTCATTGGGCTTGCCCTGATGGCTGTGGTCTACATCATTTCAGTGAAGAGGAAGTATCCCAAGCGCAAGGAGCGCCTGACTGCGCAGATGTTCTTCAAGATATTCATCGAGGCCATTCCGGCGATTGTCATGCCGGTCATTATCCTCGGCGGTATCCTTGGAGGCATCTTCACCCCAACAGAGGCCGCCAGTGTGGCGGTGGTATACGCGTTCATACTCACGATCTTCTTCTACAAGTCAGTCAAGCTGTCAGACTTGCCGAAGATGCTGTGCAACACTGCAGTAACCACCGGAGTGGTTCTGATTCTTGCCAGCACGTCCAACCTGTTCAGCTGGATAGTCACAATGGAGCAGGTCGGTCCCAAACTAGGGGCCCTCTTCATCAACTACAACCGGAACATGTTCCTCTTGATGGTGAACGTGCTTCTTCTGTTCGTCGGCATGTTCATGGACAACTGCCCGGCCATCCTGATCCTCGGCCCGATACTGGCGCCGATAGCGACCAGCCTGGGCATACATCCACTCCATTTCGGGATCGTGTTCGTGCTGAACATGGTGATTGGCCTGATCACACCTCCCCTAGGGCAGGTGCTGTTCGTGGCGTGCCCTATCTCCAACCTCACGTTGGAGGAAGTGACACGAGGGACGCTCCCGTTCATGATCACCGAAATCGTGGTCATGTTCCTCATCACGTACGTTCCGGCGCTCACTATGTGGTTGCCAAGGCTGCTAGGATTCGCGTAAGGCAAAGGGGTTGGTACTCATTATCCCTGCTGTGCACGTATCTGCTGAAATGGAGTTTCCCAAGGTGGCCCGGATCGTAAGGCGGTTTGAGGGCCCGACCGTCGCCGACGTCGAAGGCACGGTCAAACAGGAGATTCGTGGCCTGGCAGAAACAGGCAAGCTGCGAGTGAAGCCCGGAGCCCGGATTGCTGTGGCTGTGGGAAGTCGCGGGGTGGCCGACATTCAGTTGATCACCAAGACGACTGTAGCAGTCCTTCGCGAATTAGGAGCGGATCCGTTCATAGTGCCCGCCATGGGAAGCCACGGGGGCGCCACCGCACCGGGGCAAGCCGCTGTGTTGGCTGGATACGGTATCACCCCGGAGACAGTCGGGGCGCCGGTTCGGGCTACGATGGAAGTAGTGCAACTTGGCACGACGTCTATGGGCGTGCCCGTGTACCTAGATCGCATAGCTTTCGAATCCGACGGGATCGTTCCGGTAAACCGCGTGAAGAAGCATACGGATTTCCGCGGCAGGATCGAGAGCGGCCTGATGAAGATGCTCGCGATAGGCCTGGGAAAAGAGGCCGGCGCTTCCGCCATACACAGCGTAGGACCACCGAATCTGGCCGTGGCGATACCCGAAGTCGCGGAACTGATCATGGCGAAGGCCCCTGTCCTCTTCGGCATGGCGGTCGTCGAAAACGGCTATGGCAAGGTGGCTAAGCTGAAGGCCATACCGGTGGGACAGATCCGGGCAGAGGAAGAGAAGCTGCTCGAGCTGGCCAAGGACTTGTCGCCTGTTGTGCCCGTCGACGCGGATGTGCTCGTCGTAGACGAGATGGGCAAGGAGATCAGCGGCGGAGGGATGGACTCCAATGTCATCGGACGGATACGCATTCGCCGGGTACCTGAACCCGACAAGCCGGACATCTTCCGCGTGGTCGTCCTGAATATGACCGACAAGTCGGAAGGAAACGCTTCAGGGCTCGGAATCGCAGATTTCACTACTAAACGGCTCGTTGACAAAATCGACTTTAGGGCGTTCTACACCAACGAGGTTGCGTCGGCCATGACAGAGCGGGGGAAAGTCCCTATCGCGCTGGCAACTGACCTCGATGCAATCAAGGCTGCGCTTCTATGCTGTTGGATGGTGCCCCCTGAGCGGGCGCGAATCGTGAGGATCAAAAACACGATGGCGCTCGACGAGTTCTATGCCTCGGAACCACTTCTCGGCGAGGTGGCGAAATTGCCGGGCATAGTCTCGATAGGACCACTCGAGGGTATGGAATTCGGACCGGACGGCTCTATCCGTGACGTATGGCAGCGCTGATCAGGCTGAGTTCGTTATCGCTATTCTAGTACAAGGAGTGTTGGTACTGTGGCAAAGTTCAGAGGCGTATTCCCAGTTCCGCTCACGCCATTTCGCGAAGCGGACCAATCCGTAGACTACGCTAAGCTCGAAGAGCATGTAGAATGGCTAATCCAGAGCGGGGCAGCAGGACTGGTGTCGAACGGAAGCACCAGCGAGTTCCCGATGCTGTGCGATGAGGAAGCTAGGAAGGCTGCGAAGGTTATCATCAACAAGGCTGCCGGCAGGGTTCCCGTGATCGTGGGCGCAACTGCTCCGTCCACATGGAAAACCGTCGAGTACTGCAAGATCGCCAAAGACGTAGGGGCCGATGGAATACTGGCGCTTCCGCCGTACTACTTCCCTCTCACTGATGACGAAGTGTGCAAGCATTTCGAAGTCATGGCCAAGGCGACCGACCTGCCCATCATGGTCTACAATAACCCCGGCACGAGCAAGGTAGATATCAAGCCCGAACTCGTTGCCCGGCTTGCTGAAATAGAGCACGTAGACTACATAAAGGAAAGCAGCGGGCAGGCCTGTAGGGTGCACGAGATCAAGGCGTTGGCAGGCGACAAGATAGAGATATTCATCGGAGCAGACAATATCTTCTTCGACGCGCTGGCGGCCGGCGCTGTCGGAGTGATTGCATCATCAGGTAACATCATCGTGTCGCAGATGAGCGAAGTCTTCAGGCTGGTGTTCGAGGAGCACGACCTGATTCAGGCACGGGAGAAGTTCGACGTCATATCGCCGGTGTGCTCGTTTGTTGACGGCAGTTGCCAGTTCGTGCAGGTGCTCAAGACTGCTCTGGATATCATGGGGCGGCCAGTTGGCCCGCCGCGCTATCCAATGCTGCCGCTCTCAGGCGAGAACCGTGCGCGCCTTACCGCTGTCTTGAAGAAGGCTGGAGTCTGCTAAGGTAGCTTACAACCTCATGGCTCAAGGCGGGCCCGAGATCGAAGAGGACCTCGGGCTCACCGCGGGCCGATACGGAGGGAGTCGCGATGGCACGTATTCTCAGCAGGCGAGATCTTGAGCTCGTGCTCAAGATCGACGAAGTCATCGAAGTCGTCGATCAAGCGTTTGCTCATCTAGATCGAGGCCAAGCTGCAGTTCCCGTGCGCACTGCGGTGGAAGTAGGGGAACACGATGGCTTACTCTTGGTGATGCCGGGGTACCTGAGCGAAATGGGCGCTCTAGGTGTGAAGATGGTGACTGTGTATCCCAATAACCCGGCAAGGTACGCGATGCCCAATGTGCTCGGCATTCTAGTTCTCATTGACTGCAAGACGGGCGAACCCGTGTGTGTTATGGATGCGGCGTACCTGACAGCTATCAGGACCGGCGCAGTGTGTGCAGTGGCAACACGTTATCTTGCACGACAGGACGCGCGTTCGCTTGGAATGGTCGGGACTGGAGCGCAGGCCGGCGGGATTGCGACCGCAATATGCAGAGTGCGCGGGATACACAGCATCAAGGCATATTCCCTCGAACCCCAGGATCGCCGTGCGCGTTTCGCTCGCGAGGTGGAAGAGAAGACCGGCGTGCACGTCACTCTTGTGAGGTCCGCTGAAGAGGCAGTCCGCGGTTCGGATGTTGTAGCCCTGGCGACGAGCTCACCCCGTCCGGTGATCTCCGGCTCCTGGCTTGCGCCCGGCACTCACGTGAACGCTATCGGCAACCACCACCCGGACTCGCGCGAAGTAGATTCCGATACCGTGAAGAAGTCCATTGTCGTGTGCGATGATATCGCCACTTGCATGCAGGAGGCCGGCGACATCATCCTGCCGATCAAGAACGGAGAGATCCCGCCTCATCACGTCAGATACAGTCTCCCTGAGGTCGTTGCCGGTCGGGGGCCGGCGAGGGGCGCGGATGATATTACGCTCTTTAAGAGCGTAGGTCTGTCGATACAGGACGTCTCGACGGCCCTTTACGCCTACAGGAAAGCTGTCGCTTCCGGCATAGGTGTTGAGGTGGATTTGACTTGACGAGGTGCAGTTAGAGGAGGAGCCATGTATGAGACGACTGTACGTTGATGCGTCGCTCTGCACTGAGTGCCGCCTTTGCCAGCTTGCGTGCAGCTTTGAGAAAACAGGGGCGTTCAACCCTCGACATGGTCTGCTGAGGATTGAGGTACGCAAAAGCGGTCTCATCTCCGAGCCGATCGTCTGCGTACAATGTGAGAATCCACTGTGTGTCAGAGCATGCGTTGTGGGCGCGATCACAAAAGGAGACGACGGGGTGGTTACTATTGCGCCCGAGAAGTGCGTGGGATGTGGCAGATGTGCGGATGCCTGCCTTCACGATGTCATAGTCATGCAGGAGAAGAAGGCCCGCAAATGCGATCTGTGCAACGGTTCGCCCAAGTGCGTGGCCGCCTGCCCCACGCGAGCTCTCGCGATCGTGGAGGAGGTAAGCCAGTGATGAAGGGCTACATGGGCAAGATCCTGTTCATTGACTTAACCAGCCGAGCATGTTGGGAGCGCGCCCTTCCGGATTCCATGCCGGCCGCCCTCATAGGCGGCAAGGGATTCGGGATCAAGCTTCTATACGATCTGCTTCCCCCAGGCACAGATCCGCTTGACCCTGCCAACCCTCTCATTTTCGTTTCCGGACCTCTCACTGGGACCCTGGCTCCGTCGATGCGGGGTTGCCTGGTGTCGAAAGCGCCGCTCAACGGCATGTTCGATGATTCCTACTTCGGCGGCCACTTCATTCAGGAAGTGAAGTACGCGGGCTACGACGCCATCGTCGTCACCGGGAAAGCCTGTAGCCCTGTGTACCTGGTCATCTCCGATGACCACGTGGAGTACAGGGACGCAGCTCACCTGTGGGGCCTTGATACGTACGAGACGTGTGACTCTGTGAAGGCAGAGCTCGGCGATGCGACGTTCCGGGTATGCTGTATTGGGCCGGCCGGCGAGAATCTCGTCAAGTTTGCCCTCGTGGACTTCGAGCCGCACCGACAGGCCGGTCGCGGCGGGCTGGGGGCAGTATTCGGGTCAAAGAACCTTAAGGCAGTGGCTGTGCGAGGCGACAAGGGCATCGAGGTCGCTCATCGAGAGTCCTTTATCGAGGCAGTCTCACAGGCCCATAAGCAGCTTGCAGAATCCGGCGACACCCAGGAGTTCGCCAAGTATAGCAGTGTGAGTCTACTTCCGTTCTCCAATGAATTCGGCTTCTTGCCGGTGAGGAACTTCCAAGACGGCTCTACATCCCAGGCCGAGTCGATGAACGCCGCCGCTCATGAATCGCGTGTGTGGATGAGGCACTGGGCGTGCGCAGGATGCCCCATACACTGCGGCAAGATGGGCATGATCAAGCGCGGGCCATATGCCGGGGCGATATGCGATAATGTTGAATACGAGTCTGTGGGCCTGATCGGTGGCAACCTCGCCGTAAGCAGTGTAGAAGCCATGGCGTTCATAAACCAAACCTGCGATAAACTGGGGCTCGATACAATCAGCACCGGCGGGGTTGTGGGCTTTGCGATCGAGGCCTTCGAACGTGGGCTCCTCGACGAGACTTCCTCCGGCGGGCTGAAGCTGTCTTTCGGCGACCACAGAAGCATTCTCAAATTGATCCACCAGATCGCCCACAGGGAGGGCTTGGGAGGACTCTTGGCCGATGGAGTGGTAGAGGGTGCGGAGAGACTGGGCAAAGGCGCACCCGACTTCGCCTGCGCAATCCAGGGGTTGGAGACGCCCGCATGGGGCCCTAGGGGTTCGGCCGGCATGGGCCTTGCGTACGTCACGGGCGATCGAGGCGGATGCCACCAAAGGGGATTTCCCATCGGGTACGAGACTTCGGGATCGTGGCCCAAGGGCGAGATGGCGGACGGATGGCATTTGGAGGGAAAGGGCGAGCTGGTGAGCTGGGAACAGAATCTGCTCGCTGCCCTGTATTCGCTGACGATCTGCGAATTCGGCAGGTCAGGGGTGAGCTACGACACGTACCGATCTATGCTGGCCGCCGCCACCGGGCTGAGCCTGAGCGAGGAGGAGTTCCTTCTCGTCGGGGAGCGCATCTGGAACCTCATCCGCCTGTTCAACCTGCGGGAAGGATGGACGCAGGATCAGGCCCGAGTGCCGCAGAGGTTCAAAGAAGCATTGCCCAGCGGCGTGATGAAGGGGCATGCTTTCACAGATGAGGATATTGCAGCGCTGCTGGAGCAGTACAACACCGCCCGGGGCTGGGACGATTCCGGCAGGCCGCTTGCACGCACTCTCACGCGACTTGGCGTCGATGCTCTGATGGAGCCGCTATTCGAAGGGAAGTGACTCCGAATGGTAGTGACCGTGAAGATACATGGGACGCTGAAAGACGCGGCCGTGCATCCGTCTGATCGGATGGAGCTTGCAGATGGCGCAACCGTGAGCGATCTGCTGATAGCTGTCGGGCTGGGCTCTCGCGTGCCTGCTCTCATCATCGCTGATGGAAGGGCAGTCAGGCCCGGTGACCGCCTCGCCAATGGGGCGCAGGTGTCGATATTCGCGCGGGTATCGGGAGGGTAGACCTGCCGCATGCCTAATAAGGAGAGAGAGTGGATGAGCGAAGTCTCTGATTGTCCGCAGTTCATGGGGTATGTTCGCCCCGACGGGGCTGTGGGAGTGCGCAATTACGTTCTGGTGCTTCCCACCGTTGTCTGCTCTGCCCACACCGCCATCAAGATCGCAGACCGAATCCCCGGCGCGGTGGGGTTCTACCATGAGCATGGATGCGGGCACATTGGCCCTGACTACCTCCGCGTCAAACGCACCCTGATAGGCATGGGGACCAATCCTAATGTCGCCGCCGTGCTTGTGGTGGGGCTCGGTTGTGAGCAGGTGACTCCTGAGGAGGTAGCCGACGGGATTGCCGCGTCGGGCAAGCCGGTCGATGTCGTGGTCATACAGCGTACACCCGGGGTGTTGAAAACGATCCGCGAAGGAAGGAAGTTGCTTCGACATCTGATGATCGAGGCGTCCAGGGCTGAGCGAACTCCTGTCGATGCCAGCAGGCTGATCTTGGGCACCGAGTGCGGGGGGTCAGACGCGATGTCGGGGGTATCGGCTAATCCTTCAGTGGGGGCCGCGGTGGACGAGATAATCAGGGTGGGAGGCAGGGCGATCCTTTCAGAGACTCCGGAGTTCATAGGCGCGGAGCATCTTCTGGCTCGGCGGGCGTGCTGCGATGGCAGAAGAGACGACCTTCTCCGGATTGTCGATCAAGTGGAATCCACAGCGCACAATGCAGGCGAAGATATCCGGGGCGCCCAGCCTTCGCCCGGCAACATGGCGGGTGGGCTCACGACCTTGGAGGAGAAGTCTCTGGGGTGTATCCGGAAGGGCGGAACCCGCCCTATTCAGGCAGTGATCGACTATTCGGAGGCCGTCACGGCGAGCGGGCTTACAGTGATGGATACTACGGGAGATGATGTCCGATCCGTCAGCGGCATGGTTGCGGGCGGAGCTCAGATCGTGGCCTTCACGACCGGAAGGGGTACGCCCGTGGGATGCCCGATAGCCCCGGTTATCAAGGTAGCCAGCAACTCCAGGGTATTCAGGGATATGCGGGACTGCATAGACATCAATGCAGGCACAGTTGTCGATGGAAAGGAGACGCCCAGCCAAGTAGGTCAGCGCATCTTCGAGTACATGCTGCAGGTGGCTTCAGGCAGGAAGACGAAGGCCGAGCGCCTGGGCCAGAGGGACTTTGCCATCGATAGACTTCTTCCATCTTTATGAGCTGCTTAGCGTGGGGCGCGAGAAGGGGAGACATGCAATGCGCAGGAGGTTCTTAGTTCACGAGCGCCGTGACAATGTCGGAGTAGCGGTAGACGACATCGGCGCCGGAGAGTGTGTTGAAGGCATGCTCATGGAGGACGGGAGTGTGCTTGCTGTGCAGGCTCTGGAACCGATCTCATTTGGTCACAAGATTGCTCTAAGAGATATCTCTGCCGGCGCGGAAGTGACGAGGTACGATTCGTGCATAGGCATCGCCACACAGCCGATATCCAAGGGAGAGCATGTCCACATACATAACGTTAAGAGCGCAAGATGCTGAGGGAATCGCGGCAAGAACTGAGGTGCGTGGATGAGACCGAGAATATACGTGACAAGAGCCCTGCCTCAAGCGGGGCTGGATCTTTTGGCGGGGGAGTACGATGTTGAGGTCAACCCCCATGACAGAGCAGCCACGCGCGAGGAGCTTCTCGCCGGAGTCAGGGGCAAGGATGCGCTGCTATCTCTGCTTACCGATACAATTGATGCCGAGATCATGGATGCTGAGCCACGCCTTAAGGTCATCGCCAATTACGCTGTGGGTTTCAACAACATCGACGTGGCCGCCGCTACCGAGCGCGGCATACTGGTTACCAACACTCCGGGCGTTCTGACGGAGACTACGGCAGACTTAGCGTTCGCGCTCTTGATGGCGTGTGCGCGCAGGGTCGTGGAAGCTGACGGGTTCATGCGTGCAGGCAAGTA